>Ga0302320_10007531_pt1 | contig 23954 bp, 18 predicted proteins | sample Bog_T0_3_FD_202130 | JGI IMG/M metagenome (GOLD analysis project Ga0302320, IMG submission 202130) | Peat permafrost microbial communities from Stordalen Mire near Abisko, Sweden - Bog_T0_3 | ecosystem: Environmental > Terrestrial > Soil > Wetlands > Peat | place: Sweden: Abisko, Stordalen Mire...
CGACCACCTTTTTATCTCGGTGCCTGTGCTGGGACGCGTTTCGCAGCAGTGGACGATTCAGTTCGTCCGCATGCTGATGTCGCCGGTCGGTGCGTTCGATGGCATTATTGTACTGTCGGTTCCTCCTGAACACCTGGTGCGCCTTTACGGGTCGGTTGATGTCGGCAAGAACGGTCGCATCGCTATGATCGGGTTGGACGGGGTCATTCGCGCACGGGCGGGCGGCGTTTTAGCCATCGGCCATAAGACTGACGGGCCGGTCGTGACGATGGCTGGACACGCCGATAGCGGCACGTTCGAGTGGACCGATCCGGAGGACAACATCAAACGCATCGGCAGCTTTCGCCGCGTGCCCGGCTATCCGTTCGTTGTTGTCGTCGAGATGTCGGAACGGGAGGTCGGTGCCAGCGTAGAACGGGCGGTTCCGGGCTATCTGACGGTCGCCACGCTGTTGACCCTCGCCGTTCTCGGTCTCGCCACTACAGCCATGCGGCGGCAACAACAGGCAGAAGGCGCGCACGAACTGACCAGGCTGGCATTGGAACATGTCGGCGTCGGCATCATGGTCTTCAATGCGGCGGGCCGCGTTGACATGTTCAATAGCCGGGCCAGTGCGATCCTCAGCATGCCGCCTGACATCGCCCCTGGCATAAAATATGCGGAACTTGTCGAATGGCAGCGCCGCAATGGGGAACTGACCAGCGAGCATATGGCACCCGACGTTTTGGCTGCGAAACTCGGGTCCCGAGCGTGGCACGAGATTCCTCGGGTGTTCCGCCGATCTTTGCCCAATGGCCGGATCATTGAGACGCACACTGAAGCGCTGGAGGACGGCACAACCGTTCAGAGCTTCACCGATATCACAGCCGCAGAGGAAGCGCAGCGGGTTCTGACCGAGGCGCGAGATGCCGCCGAGGCGGCGGTCCGGGCGCGGGCGCAATTCCTCGCGGCGATGAGTCATGAAATTCGGACGCCGTTAAACGGCATTTTGGGCGTCAACGAGATATTGGCGACCACCGCGATGACGGACATGCAGCGGGACTATGTCAAGATCATCCAGCAATCAGGCACGCACTTGCTGGGAATGTTGAGCGAGATCCTCGATTACTCGAAAATCGAGCAGCAGGGCGTCGACCTGGAGCTGATCCCCTTCGACCCTGCGGCTGTCTTGCGGGAAGTCTCGGCTATGTTGGCCCCCGCAGCCGCGTCGCATGATCTCGTGCTGGAGGTGCAGGCGGCCGACGGCCTGCCGCGGCAGCTTGTCGGCGACCCCGTCCGGGTGCGTCAGGTTCTGCTGAATCTCGTCGGCAATGCGATCAAGTTCACGCCTTCCGGACGGATCGACGTTTCGCTGACCGGCGCGCATGTGACGAACGGGCAATGGCGGGTCGACTTCGCCGTACGTGATACCGGCATTGGCATCGCGCCCGAGGCACTGGGAAAACTGTTCCTGGAGTTCTCCCAAACAGATGGCTCGATCAGCCGGCGATTCGGTGGAACCGGGCTCGGTCTGGCGATCTCGCGGCGGATCATCGAGGCCATGGCCGGCAGCATTTGCGTGGACAGTACGCCAGGAAAAGGCAGCACATTCAGCTTCTATATATTGGCCGATGCCGTCACGGAGATCGCTATGGACGCTACAGTTGCCGACAAGCCGATCGATATTGCCGCACTGGTCGCTGCACAATGCCCAGTCGTACTGCTGGCAGAAGATAATCAGGTCAACCGCTTTGTTGCCACCCGCTTGCTGGAACGGATTGGTTGCAAGGTAGTTCTTGCGGAAAACGGGCGCGAGGCTGTGGAGGCGGTGCGGAACAACGTCATCAACCTGGTCCTGATGGACGTCATGATGCCCGAGATGGACGGCTTGGCGGCCACTCGGGCCATCCGCGCCCTGGTCCCGCCGCTAAATGCCATTCCGATTATCGGGCTTTCGGCCAATGCGTTCCGCAGCGACGCGGAGGATGGGCGGGCCGCCGGCATGAACGACTTTTTGACCAAGCCAATCGACAGCGCGCGCCTGCTGGCTGCCATCGGCGCCGTATGTCAGGGTGCGGCCAAGCCTCCACAACCGAGACCGGCCCGTCTGACACCACTGCAACAGATGCGCGACGAACTCGGCGATGAAACGGTTGATGCGGTCATCGAGGCGTTCCAAACCGATGTGCCCAAGATGCTGACGCGGCTTCGGACACAGGCGGAAGCCGGTACCGCCGCGGGCGTCGCGCGGGAGGCGCACGCTTTGGCGGGTACCGCGGGCAGCCTTGGGCTGGCCGAACTTTCGGAAGCCGCCCGCGAGGTCGAACGGGAGGCACGCCGCACCGCTGCGGTTCCCGGAACCTCGACGCTGGAGGCGCTGGAGAACCGCTTTCTGTCGGCAGCAGACGCCATGACCGAGGACATGGCCTTCTGAGCGATCACGCCGCAGCGCGCGTGGCACTTGCCTCCGGTGCGCCGTCGAGGACATAAGTCATCTCGCCGCCGAGATAGACTTCCAGCACGGCCCAACCATCGAATGGCGGCAACGGCAAGACAGCGTTGCCATCCGTCCAACGGCGCAGTGCCGAACCATCCCGTTCTACCGCCCACCATCCTGTGGTCAGGTCCGGATGATCGATGGGTATGTCCCTGACGTCGTGCTCACTGCGCAGCACAAGGCGTGCGATTCGCACACCCAGATGGCGGCCGTCTTCCAGCCAGGGAGTGACGTCTCGCGGTGAGCCTGCGCGCGAGGCAAGGTGCACCTCAGCAGTTGGGTGTGGCAGCAGGAAAGCGAACCGCCCGATACCGGCCGCAACGCGATGCAGCTTTCGACCCATGCTAACAAGATGCAGATCCGGCTCGGTGGTGCGCTCCGGCGGGACAAACGGCTGGTTCAAGTCGGCGGCGCGCTCGGCCAAACGCAGCCACACCGGGCCGACCTGATCCGCGTCCCATACGAATGGCGCACACGAAGCAGCCTCGCGCAGATGGTTGCCGCTACTGTCCATCAGATCCGGATGCAACCTCGGAGGCTCGGCTCCATTGGCGAACATTCCATGGTTGCCGGTGTTGAGGTAACTTTCCGCCGGGAGGCCTTCGGCCAGCAGGATCGCGTGGCCGTCCAACTGGACGTGGAAATAGTGGATAGCCTGGCGGCGTGTTTCCTGGCGGATGGTAGTGCCATTGACCAACTGACGGGCACAGATCAGCTTGCCGTCAACGAAGACTGCGTGATCGGGGGAGACGAGCAGATCACGATGAGGAATGCCGTCGGCAAACGCGCCGCTTCTGATACGGATCGGCAATATCTTCAAGTTGCCCGCGGCGGCTGTCTCCGAGAAGCTGCGGGTTCCGATCCAGCGTACAGGCCGCGATTCGCCAGACGCCGTTACGATCGTGTCACCGATCGCCAGATTTTCGACGGGTACTTGGCCTTGCGACGTGGTGATGCGGGTTCCGGCGCAGAAGCAGGCGGTTTCCGTGGTGACGTAAGTAACACCCGGCATGTTTCCGAAAGCCAGCGTGGCCGCGTTGGCTTCTGCCTGAGTGGCGAAAGAGAGCGTCCAGTTTGCCCCTGCATCGGCGATAATGCTGTTAATATTGGTGAAATTGGTGTCGAAGTTTGTGATGGTGCCGCTGCCCGCGCCCAGTTCCAGGGTGTTGGTGGCAGCGGCGTTGCCAACCACCGTTCCATTGAACACCGCCCCGGGGTCAACCACCAATAGGTTGCTGCCGCTGCCGCCCAGATACACCGCTGTGCCGTCGCCACCGGTGATCGTTCCCGCGTTTGTGACCGTGCCGCCAGCGCTCAGATAGATCCCATCCCTGCTTGCGCTGGCGATCATGCCCGAATTGACGATGACACCGCCCGCGCCGTCCGAAATACCAGTGCGATTGCCGATGATCGTCCCGTCATTGGTAATCGTGCCGCCGGCACCCAAGGTCACGCCCCTGCCCCGGGTGCCGACGATGACACCGTCATTGGTCAAGCTGGCGTTGGCTCCCTCCACGACGCCTGCGAAAGTGCCGCTGATCGAGCCGGATGCATTATTGGTTATCGTGCTGCCGGTACCAAGGTTGACACCGTCATCGCTGGTGCCGGTGATGACACCGAAATTGGCTAGGTTGCTGTCGCTGAGTTCGGCAACGCCTGATTTGTAGCCACTGATCGTGCCGGCATTAGTGAGAGTGCCGCCCTCACCCAGGTAGACACCATCCAGCGTGTTGCCTGTGACTGTTCCGGTCGTGAAGACGGTCACGGAAGATCCGCCGTCCACTCCGTCAACCTTGCCGGTAATTCCGCCTGGTGCGATGTTTGTCAGCGAGCTGCCATCGCCGACGTTGACGCCGTAGGACCCCGTACCGGTGATGCCGCCGGCATTGATCACGATGCTGGTGACGCCAACCGAAATGCCCGCGCCCTGGCCGGTGATGGTACCCGCCGCAGCGTTCACAAGAATACCGGTCGTTCCCATATCGACCCCGTCATCGCCTGCCTCGCCGATGATGGTGCCAAAGTTTGTTACGATACCGGCGTTGCCCAGATTGATGCCAGTGCCTATGCCATCGATCGTTCCTTCGTTTGTGACCGTACTGAGCACTCCGAGATCGATGTCGCTAGCGGGTTGCGGGGGTCCGGGCTGGATTGTGATTGAGGTCACGCGAAAGTCCTTCCGTATGCGCTGTTCAGATAAATCGCCGGCAATGCGGCTGCCTGGATTGCCCATTTCGGGTATATTGCAAGGCACCGCGGCCGCAATCGACCCGGATGGGACGAGACTTGTTGGCATTCGTCACGTTGAGGAAGAAATTTTTGATTGTCATTAATCCTGACACGCCGGTGTTCGATCAGATAATCCGCCCGCGATATGCGTGCTCTCCATTTGCTATGTCATGTACCCGAGTGACTTTCTATATTGCCTATATTTCAACGGCGCCGGGGCGGCGTTTCTTTTTTTGCTTTGCCGGTGCCCGATGCCGGGGGGCCATGCCGTCGCAGGACAATCGGGTCAGGTTGGACATACATCCATTCCGGATAAGGAAACGTTCACGCGCGAGCGCAACAATGTATGGGCCTGCCAGCAAACTCTCGACACCGGCCTCACTGCTTAAGTCATAATTTGCTATACATCGGCTTGCCGGGAATTTAGAGACGCACTATGTAGTCCAAATTAGAATATCTCTCTGCAATGTCCTCACGAACGTGTGATCTGTGTTACTCAACCCAGGTGACGATACTGCATCCGATTATCATCCACAGTTCATTCAAACGACCGACCGGCGTTGCAGCCATGGTTGCCGGAACGGGCGTTCGGGTTGATCAAAAGGCCCGATCTTCGGGGAATCAAACAATCATAGCGGATCATGCCACTCCGCACTGACACCGACGCTTTCCATAAGCCGTCATGGCCCGGCTTGTTGCTCGGGCCATCGCTTCCCGCACCGCGCGACGACAGGGAGCCGCGACCAGCCGGGCCGTCCGATTGTCCCGCCGCCGCCGGAGACCGCCGGCCGACCGGCCGGCGGTCTGCAATGTCAGGCTTTACGCAGCCCGGACGTCGGCAACGAATTTGTCAACCTCACTCGTGAGTCGCTGCGCATCGTTCGACAAACCACCCGCCGCCTCCAAGACCTGGCTGGCGGCTTCGCCGGTGCCCCGCGCGGCCAGGGTGACCCCCGCAATGTTGGCGGAGACGTCCTGCGTGCTGACCGAGGTATCATGCGTGGTCTTGGCGATTTCCGCGGTTGCTTTGCCCTGTTCCTCGACCGCGGCGGCGATGGCGGCCGCGATCAACCCGACTTGTCCTATGATCGACACGATGCCGCCGATCGCTTCTACTGCGTCTTTGGTTGAAGCTTGCAACTGCGCAACCTGCGTGCTGATCTCGTCCGTTGCCTTGGCAGTCTGGTTCGCCAGATTCTTTACCTCAGACGCAACGACGGCGAAACCCTTGCCGGCGTCACCCGCACGCGCAGCCTCGATCGTGGCGTTCAGTGCCAGCAGATTGGTCTGCCCGGCGATCGTGTTGATCAGTTCGACGACCCGCCCGATCTTGGTGGCGCCGTCGGCAAGCGCGCGGACGATCGTGTCAGTCTGGCGGGCTTCGGCCACCGCCTGTTCGGTCATTTTTGCCGATTGCGCGACTTGCCGTGTGATTTCACCGATGGATGCCGTCAGTTCCTCCGCGGAAGCGGCGACCGTCTGAACGCCGGCGCTGGTTTCCTCCGCCGCCGCGGCGACGCTTGACGCCTGCTGATTGGTCTGGGTCGCGGACGCCGACATCGTCTGGGCGGTGACCTGGAGTGCCGATGCCGCCGCGGACACCATCCCAACCATCTCAGCGATTTTGGTTTGAAATACCCGCACCAGGTCCGCCATCTTGGAGGCTCTTCGTTCCTTTTCCGCCTGCTCAGCCGCCTGAACGGCGGCAAGAGTATCCGCGCGGAGCATATTTTCCTTGAAGATTTGCACGGTGCCGGCCATGGCGCCGATCTCATCTTTTCGTCCAAGGCCAAAGATGTCAACAGAGGTATCGTGCTCGGCCAGACGGCGCATTACCCCGGTAAACCGGGAAATCGGATGCGACACCCCGGCAATCATCCCGATGTATGCAGCAATGCAAATCATTACGGAGACCACGAGCGCGGCGATGACCCAAAAGCGGGCCGTGGCATACATCGCGGCACTCGATTCAGAGCGGGCATCGGCGGTCTGGTTATTGAAATAGATGTCGGTTATCAATGCCTCCCGGAACTCCGTCATCTGTTTCTGGTACGGCCCGAACAACAGAGCGCTCGCTGCCGCCTGGTCGCCGGCCCGGGCGAGGCTTGCGATCGTTTCGCTGGTAGCGGCTACCGTGTCCCACTTCTGCCTGAAAACCTTGACCAGGAATTGTTCCGAACCGGGCTTGATGAACGGCTCATAGGCGCTCATGGCCTTTTGGGCTTCGGTTCGGGCGGCATCCAGCAAAGCCTCAGCCTTGGCACGCGATTGGGGATCGACGCTGAAAACGACGAGCCCCATGTTGCCGTTGAACCGCTCGGTCTGCTGCGCGACCTTGCCCAACTCCCGAACGCTGGGCAACCACGCCCCGCGGATTTCGCCGATGGTGTCATTGAGGACGGCCATCCGCTGCAGGGCGAAAAGGCCCATTGCGAGGGTCGCCGCGAATATCACCGCGAAGGCTATCGCAACCTTGAGGCTGATTCTCAAATTGCGCGACAGCGAGCCGAAAACAGTTTTCGAACTGATGGCCCGTAACAAAGCGAGCATGGATATTATCCTTAATCGGCGGATTACCGCCCCGCGGAACAGAAATTCTTAGCCTGAGCGGATGCCTTCAGACTTGCCTTCAAAAAGGCTTCGGTCGACACTCGCCAGTCGGTGACTCAGATAGCACTCCGTAACGAGAAATGCTCGGAGTTTTGTGTCCGTCGCGAAAATCTCACTCTCGCATGGGATCGGCGCGGGAATCTGTCCAGCGCTGTCCAAACGGCCTGGTCGTTGCGAGTGCAAGACACGAAGAGAATGGCTGGAGACACCCGGTGCCTTTTGCTGTCAGAACGGACTCACAATGTCGATAATCTGTTGGCCCCACCGGGCTGTCTGAACGTCGGTCAACTGACCGCGTCCACCATAGCTGATCCTCGCCTCCGCCATCCGGTCATGCAGCACGGTGTTGTCGGACATGATATCCTGGGGCCGGATAACCCCGGATAACGCCAATTCCCGCAACTCGGAATTGACACGCATCTCCTGTCTCCCAACCAATGCGAGGTTGCCGTTGGGTAGGACTTGCGTAATCACCGCTGCGACCCGGAGCTGAATGGCTTCGTTGCGGGTGATGTTGGCGACACCGACGTTGCTTCCGGCGGTGTTGGCATTGACAGCATTGGCACTGGCGCTGCTGCCGTTGGCGCTACTGGCCTTGACCAAGCCATAAAGCGCGGACACGCCCACGGCTTGCGCACCCGTTCGGGTCGCGGTCGTGCCATTGTTCAGCACTGCGTTGTCGGTGGTATTGACAATAACTGTAATGATGTCGCCAACTTGCGCGGCTCTGGGGTCGCTGAAGAAGGCATGCGACCCGGGGCGCCACAGGCTGTTGGAGGTTGACGGTGCTTGCTCCTGCCGAGGCATCGGCAGCGAAACCGGACGCCAGCCCGCTTCCTTGGTCGGGTCGCTGGGTTGCGTCATCCGCGGCGGAGAGCCGACTTCGCTGAGCCGCTGAAGCGTGGTGCAGCCCTGTAGAAGCAACGATGCCGTGATCAAAATTGCGGATGGACGGAACATTAGTTGGCGACCTCTGAACTCCGCGGGGCCGCGCGGTTCGGTGGCACCAAGGGTGTACTGCCAGGCAGGATTGTCGCCCTGCCGGGGCCGCTCACGCGTGCGGCGACCACGGCGCGGGAGAGCGGGTTCATAACTTGAATAAGATCGTCGCGACCGCCCGAACTAAGCGCCAGGCCCTGCGCGGCAAGCGACATCCCGGGTGTCTCCAGCACAAGAACGACCGTGGCACCCTTTTGCACCATGAGCGGGGGCCCGAGGTCCGCCGCTGTAATCGGCTGACCCGAAACGATCGTACGCTTCGGCGTCTGTCCTACCGCCGCCGACACGTCGCCGACTGCGGGACCGGCCAGCCTCCGCTCCGCGATCTGCATGGCCCTGACATCGCCCGCGGCAATAAGGTCGCCGGGTTCCAGGCGCCGCGCCGCGACCACCGCGGTCACCATGTCCATCGCCCGGCCTTCCACCCGCAACCGCTGCGTCTGCATACCTTGGGCGGACGCGACCAGGTCGGCGGCAAAGTGTTCCGCCTCCGGATCGTATGCCATCGACTCGACCACGATCGCCGGGAAAGACGATGGAGGGACCAGAAGCGGTGCGAAGTTCGCCAATTCCACCGTAACCGTTTCCGCGGCGCCGGCATCGACGAGGCTGCGCTTGATCGGGGCGACGATTTCGTCGTGCGTCAATGGCCGTCCGGCACGCTCAACGGTCGTCCGTTCCACACCCGAAGTCGGCTTCCAGTTCACGTCGTATAGGTGGGCGATATACGCAAGTTGCCCGGCCTCGATGGCAATGGAACGCCCGGGAGGGGGTGCCATGCCAATCACCGTGTCAGCCTTTGCCCCCGCGTTGCCCCAAATGTCGTCCACTTTGATGACGCCGGCGTCGAGTTCGACTTGCAGCTTAAGTTGAGCCGGCGCAGCGGCATGTCCGTCCGTGCCCGGGAGAAAACAGAGCAATATCAGGAAAGCCGTTTTGGCTAACGTCCGCATGAAAGCGTCTAGTGTAGCTTCGTAAGGGTTGAGAGCATGTCGTCGCTGGCGGAGATGACGCGGCTGTTCATTTCGTAGGCACGCTGGGCTGTGATCAGGCTGGACATCTCTGTAACGACGTTGACGTTCGAGGTCTCGACGAAACCCTGCATCACGCTGCCGAAGCCGGTCGATCCCGGAACTCCGGTAACCGGCGAACCGCTGGCGATCGTCTGCATCAACAGGTTGCCGCCCGAGGCACTCAATCCGGCATCGTTGGGGAACACCGCCAGCTGGATCTGGCCGACGTTGGTCGGCGCCACCGTCCCTGCGACGGTTGCCAAGACTTCGCCATCGGAGTTGATGGTAACGGACGTGGCGTTGGTGGGAATGGTGATACCGGGCTGAACGACATACCCGTCTGCCGTAACGATTTCCCCGTTTGGCGAGAGCGCGAAGGTGCCGTCTCGGGTATACGCCGTGTCGCCGGAGGGCAGTGTTACCTGGAACCAGCCATTACCGCTGATTGCCATGTCGAGCGTATTCGATGTCTGCTGGAGGTTGCCCTGTTCGTCGATGCGATAAACCGCTGCGGTCTTTACACCCAGACCCACTTGCGCTCCGGACGGCACGACGGTGCCCGTATCGCTGCTGGTAGTGCCGACCCGGCGCAGGTTCTGGTAGAGCAAGTCCTGGAATTCAGCGCGCTGGCGCTTGTAGCCGGTCGTGTTCATGTTCGCGATATTGTTCGAGATAACCTCGACATTGGTCTGCTGCGCCTGCATGCCGGTGGAGGCAATATCCAGGGAACGCATGCTTCAGTTCTCCTCTCCCGCCGACGGGCGGGTCTGTTCGCTGTACGTTATAGGTGCGACTGCGTTAACCGCCACACCGCTATGACTTATGTCCGATGCGATCGATGGCGGTCTGTTCCCGCTGCGCTTCGCCGTCTACGAACTGAGACGCGAATTCGAACTCCCGCATTTCGGCCATCATTTGGGTCACTTCCACAATCCCCTGAACGTTGGCGCCTTCCACCGAACCTTGCATGACGTTCGGTTGTGCTACCGGTCGAGCCGCCTGCGTTGAGCTGAACAGTGTGCCTCCCTCCGCCTTCAGGGATTGCGGATTGTCGAACTGAACTACGGCGAACTTGCCGATCGGCGCGCCGTCGCTGCTGATGCCTCCGTCGCCGTCTACCGTGAGCACGCCGCTGCCGGGCGGCACGGTGATCGGACGCCCGTCCGTGCCAAGCAACGGGTTCCCGGCGATGTCGATGATCTGTCCAAGCGGAGACATCGAAAACCGTCCGGCCCGCGTATAGCGGTTTCCCTGTGCGGTGCTGACCGTAAAGAAGCCGCTTTCCTGCAGGGCAAGATCCAACGGATTCCCGGTCTTCAGCAGTTGCCCGGCATTGAAGTCGCGGTACGTCGCCCGGTCCTGGACCATTTGAACGGTCTGGCCGCCCGGCGGAGCGGTCACACCCGTCTGCTTCAGCAGATAGTCAGAGAAGACCACGCTTTCGGCCTTGTAGCCCGGCGTGTTTGCATTGGCGATGTTGGCTGCCCGGACATCCAGCGCCCGCTGCTGGGCGATCAGGCGTGACAGAGCGATATATCCCGGATTCTCCACCGTACGATCCTGTTTTTGCGTGGTCTCTTATATAACGATCCAGGCGCAATTAGCGGCGCGGGCACGGCCCGGTCGCACCGATAGCGCAATAGACGGGACCTCCGCGGAATGGACGACGGCAACGGCGACTGGACTGAAGCGCGCATGCCGTCGCGGATGCGGGGATGTCGCTGCGCCGTCATGGCGGCGCTTTTCGTTGGCCTGATGGCAGCTTCGCCGCATTTCGTGTGGGCGCAAACCCGCATCAAGGACGTAACCAACGTCGAGGGTGTGCGCGACAACCAGCTTATTGGCTACGGCATCGTCGCAGGCCTCAACGGGACCGGCGACAAGCTGGACAGCTCGCCGTTCACCCGTGAATCGCTGGTCAGCATGCTGGAGCGGCTTGGTGTCAATACGCGGGACCAGGCGAAGAACCTGGATACCAAGAACGTCGCCGCGGTGATGGTGACGGCTGACATGCCACCGTTCGTCAAGCCCGGTGAGCGCATCGATGTAACGGTTGCCGCCCTCGGCGATGCCAGCAACCTGACCGGCGGAACCCTGCTGGTGACGTCCCTGCTCGGGGCCGACGGTGAGGTGCACGCCGTCGGTCAGGGCATCATTGCGACCGGCGCTATCGCCGTAAGAGGTGCGGCACAGTCGGTGACCCGCGGGGTTCCGACGTCCGGGCGTATCGCCAACGGTGCCACAATCGAAAAGGAGATCCCGTTCGACCTTGGGAAGATGTCGACACCGCGGCTGGGACTTCGCAATCCGGATCTGACCACCGCAATGCGCATCGCCGCTGTGGTAAACCGGGAAATGGGTGCGGGGATCGCGAGGGCGACGGATCCCCGCACCGTCGCGTTGAACCTGCAAGGCCGCGACGTCGTCGAGGCGCTGTCCCGCATCGAGGTGCTTCCGGTCGACCCGGATAACGGCGCGAAGGTGGTCATTGACGAGGCCTCCGGCGTCATCGTCATGGGCGCGAATGTGGTCATTTCCACAGTGGCCATCGCGCAGGGGAACCTGACCATTCGCGTGACCGAGACGCCGCAGGTCAGCCAGCCGGGACCCCTTTCGAACGGAAAGACCGTGGTGGTTCCACGCACAGACATCCAGATCGACGACAGTAAGGACAAGCGAATGGGCATCCTGCACAAAGCGGTGACGCTGCAGGAGTTGGTTCGCAACATGAATGCCTTGGGCGTTGGGCCGCGTGACATCATCAGCATCCTGCAGTCGATCAAGGCTGCCGGGGCGCTGCAGGCCGATCTGGAGGTGCGTTGATGGCAGGCGTAATAAACGCGTCGGCGGCATCGGTTGCCGCTGCGCCGGCAACGCGGACCCTCTCGCCTGCCGAGATCGCCAAGACCCGGCAGGCGGCTCAGGATTTCGAAGCCATGGCGCTGGGCGAAATGTTGCAGCCGATGTTCAAGACCGTTGATACATCCAAAGGCCTGTTCGGCGGCGGTCAGGGCGAGGCGACCTGGAAGCCGATGATGGTGGACGAAATGGCGAAGACGATCGCGAAGAACGGCGGTATCGGCATCGCCGACTCGGTCATGAAGGAACTATTACGAATTCAGGAGATGAAGCGTGACTGAGGAACTGGTCGACCTGACCGAACACATGAACCAGATATTGGCTGAAGAAAACGCGCTGCTCGACGCGCTTGATCTACCCGCGGCCGGGGCTCTGCTAGCCCGCAAGCGCGAAGCGGTTCGCGCACTCCAGGCCGCTCTTGTCAGCGGCCGTGCTGCCACGTCCGCCGAACTCAGCGTAGAGGCCGAGAGGCTGCGAGAAAGCCTTCAACGTCTGGCGGTTCTTGGAGAAGCAAACCGCGCGGCAATTGAGCGCGGCCTGGCATTGCAGATGCGGCTGATGCAGACGATTGCCCAGGCGGTACCGAGGGCGCGCGCTTCTGAGGCGCCGGTTTACCAGCCGGACGGCAGTCAGGTGCCGGGCCGGCCGCCGGAGGCCTATGCGTTTCTTTCGCGGATGTAGTGACTGGAATCCGCGGCCGCTTTTGCCGGCCGCTTTTGAGTGTCTCGCTCACGCCATGACCCGGACAAGCCCGGTCATGGCAAGTGACCGGAACAAGCCGCTGCACCAGACGGAAGTTCGTTGCGATCTCGCTGAAGTCGTCAGGCCGGGCGGGAACGCCCCGGAATCGGCATCGGCTATCCAGCCCTGTCGCGTCAGCCCCCGGGAGCCCCGGCGCAGTCTTCACCGTATTTCGCCACCGCCTCCGAAACCGCCTCGCCGCTGTGGGCAATCCAGCCATGCCTTATCAACAGCCAAAGCGAGCCGTGATCCTTAAGTTCCTGCAGACTACTGTCGACGAGAGCGCGGTCGAGGGGCATGTACAGCAGCCTGACGCCGACGAGGCGACCGACCGCGTTGATCTCGCTACCCGCGGCCTGTATCGCCACGCGCTCACCCTCGTTGGCCTCAGGGACCGACAAGCCAAAGTTAATGACGAAGATTCCGAGACCTATCTTCGGGTGCCGACCAATCGCCAGGCGGCTGCTGTCCTTTCGATGCGGCGACAACAGATAGCATCCCGCGTCCGTCCGCGAGACAGACCAAGCGTCCGGCGCACCTTTCAGCAGGGACATCGAGTCCATGAGCTTGGCCGGATTGGTTTCCCTCAAAGCAGTAACGGGCGGCTGCGCGTTGGACTCGCCCTCCCCAGCGACGGCCGCCATCGTCAGCCCGGACAAAACAAGTACCGACGCTGCCGCGTATCGGATGGTACCGGAAAAAATGCCCATCATAAGCCTCCGCCAACGCATAACTGTCACGGGCGCGCCGCCGCCTGAGACTTTTCAAGCGTTGCCTCAAGGCTGGCGAAAGTCGGCATGTACTCGTTCGGAACCATCTTTCTGCCGGTCTCAATCGAGATTTGCGGAGGGTTCCCATGTAGATGGGAAACCAGGATCGCGCGGATGACTTCGAGATATCGCGATTCTTCCTCTACGACCTGCTTGAGCCGGGCGCTGATCGGCCCGACGAGGCCATAAGCCAACAGCACACCCAGAAACGTGCCGACCAACGCGCCTCCGATCATTTCCCCCAGGATCGCTGGCGGTTCGTTGATGTGACTCATCGTTTTGATCACACCCAGCACCGCCGCGATGATGCCGAGCGCGGGCAGCGCATCGGCGACGCCTTGCAAGGCATGCACCGGGTGCATCTTCTCAACAAGGGTCTTTTTTAGCTCGCGTCCCATCAGATCCTCGACCTGGTTTGGGTCGTCGGCGTCCATGCCGATCATGCGGAAGTAATCGCAGATCATGGGTGTCACCTCGGCATTGGCCAGGATCTTGGGATGTTCCTTGAAGATCGAGCTTTCCGCCGGGTTTTCGATATGGCTTTCTACTGCCATCGTGCCCTTGCTGGCGATCAGGCGGATCAGCCGGTAGAGCAACTTCAGCAATTCCTCATAGTCGCTCTCATGGTATTTAGATCCCGTCAGGACGCTTTTCAGTCCGCCCATCGTTGCTTTCATCACATGGGTGCTGTTGCCCAGGGCGAAGGAACCGATGGCGGCTCCGCCAATGGTCAGCAGTTCGAACGGCAGCCCCTCCATAATCGCAACGACGCTGCCGCCGGTCAGGGCGAAGCTGCCGAACACGCATATTATCGTAAATATAAAGCCGCCGATGGCTAACATAACGGTATCACACTTACTCGGTTAGGGACCCGCTGGTGGGGTCGCCGGCAGGGGTGTCGCCGGGGTGGGCGGCTTGTCCGCGGTGGCGTGGCGCAGAACGATAATCGTGATCCGGCGATTGACCGGGTTCATAGGCTCAGTGGGCACCAGCAGATCGCGATCGGCGTTGCCGGTGATGCTCCTGATCCGGTCGTCCGCTACGCCCGCCTCAACAAGAACCCGGCGGGTCGCGTTCGCCCGGTCGGTCGACAGTTCCCAATTGCCTCTCTCCTGGCCGCGGTAGCTCAGAGCGTCCGTGTGACCCGCGATCGATATCGCGTTGGGCAGCCCGGCTAGCGCAGGGGCGACCTTCTGCAGAAGCCCCTTGATGCGTGTCGTCGGAACCGAATCGCCAAGCGCGAACATCGGATGACGCTCGGCATCGACAATCTGGATACGCAACCCTTCCGGCACGACTTCGATCATGATCTGGCCCGCCGCGTCCTTCAGCGCCGGGTCCTGGCGAATGGCATTCAGCAACTGCGAACCGGCTTGCTCCAGCGCGCTCTGTTCGCGATCGGTGTCGCTTTGGGCGGCAGCGGCGCGGCGCACCTGTTCCGCGGTTTCGGGTGCCGCCGTTGCCGGGGGCGGCGGCGTCAGGCGCGCAGCAGCGTAGTCGCCGCCCTGGATTTCGGTTTGGGCGCCCTGGCCGGGTTGCTTGGCAATGTTGGTCTTCTGACCATCCTGCGAACCCTGATTGGAGTCATCGGCATCCGGCGTGCCCGCATCCGCCTGCGCGAGCGGCGCGGCGGGTGTCTTGGTCGAGTCTTCATCGACGTCTTGCTGCGGCGACGTATGGCCGGTGATCGCCTTGGGCACCCCGTCGGTGGATACACTGGTGCCAGCATCATTCGGCGTCTGCCCGCCGAACGGCTTGCCCGACCCGCTGGCCGATCGGCCAAACAGGTTCGTCGGCGCGAAGTAGTCGGCAAGGCCGGTGCGCTGGATCTCCGTCGTTGCGTTCAACAGCCACATCAGCATGAAGAACGCCATCATCGCCGTAACAAAATCGGCGTATGCGACCTTCCAGGCCCCGCCGTGATGCGCGGGCTCCTCGCCTTCGTCACGGCGAATGATAATGGTCACGGGGGCGCTACCCCCATTGCCCCGTGGTGGTTTACCGGCCAAGTGCTGCTCCAGTGTCAAAAACGGAGGGGAAAAGCCATACTGGGACATATATGCGTCCGAAAAAATCCGGCCGGCCTATATCCCAACAATGACCGCCCTAATCCGCCGCCGGGCCCGTGCTGGAGCATCAGATGGAAGACTTGTTGCCGGATTTCCTCACCGAGACCCTTGAAAGCCTCGAAAAGCTCGACCTCGAACTTGTCAAGCTCGAGCGTCAACCCGATGACAAGGCCGCCATTTCTTCGATCTTCCGGCACGTCCATACGATCAAGGGCACCTGTGGATTCCTCGGCCTGTCCCGGCTCGAGAAAGTTGCCCACGCCGCCGAAAGCGTACTGGATCGGCATCGTGACGGTACCATTCCGGTTACGCCGGATTCAATAACACTGATCCTGCGCGCACTCGACTGCATTCGGGAAATCACCTCCGGAATCAGTCAGTTGGGGAAGGAGTCCGAAGGCGACGACAGCGCATTAATCGCGGCACTCATCGCCATGGCCGACGGAAACGCCAGCTCGCCGGCCGACTTCAGCAACGATACCGGCACCGAATTTCCTGACGTCGCAGCCGTCGTGGAGCCGGCTCCGGTCGCGGCGCCCGCAGCGGTGACTCCGGCCCCGATTGCTCCGCCTGCCGCCCCCGTACGCAAGGCCGACACCGCGCCCGCCGCGGAACTGCCGGCACAGCCCGGAACGCAGACGATCCGCGTCAATGTGGATGTCCTTGAGGGCCTGATGACGCTGGTCAGCGAACTGGTGCTGACCCGTAACCAGATCCTCCAGCTCGCCCGCACGCAGGACAACAACACTTTCGTCGCACCGTTGCAACGCCTGTCGCTCATCACGTCCGATCTTCAGGAAGGCGTGATGAAGACCCGCATGCAGCCGATCGGCAACGCCTGGAACAACCTTCCGCGGCTGGTCCGGGACCTCGCCAACGAACTTGGCAAGAAGATCGACCTGGTCATGCTCGGGGCGGATACCGAGCTTGATCGACAGGTGCTCGAGCTGATTAAGGATCCCTTGACGCACATGGTCCGCAACAGCGCCGATCATGGGCTCGAGAGTCCGGCCGATCGGCGGGCCATGGGCAAACCGGAACAAGGCCGGATCAAACTCAACGCCTTCCACGAAGGGGGCCATATTGTCATTGAAGTCGGCGACGATGGACGCGGCCTTCCGGTAGACCGTATCCGGAACAAGATCATCGCGAACGGCTTGGCCACCGAGGCCGAACTCGCGACCATGACCGACCAGCAGATTCTGGCGTTCATTTTCCGCGCCGGCTTTTCCACCGCGACGACCGTTACTTCGGTCTCCGGCCGCGGCGTCGGCATGGACGTGGTGAAGACCAACATCGAGCGCATCAGCGGCACGGTCGAGGTAACCAGCGAATCGGGTCACGGCACCGTTTTCACCGTGAAAATCCCCCTGACACTTGCGATCGTTTCGGCCCTGATCGTCGAGGTCAAGGGTGAACGTTACGCCATTCCGCAGATCAGCGTTGTTGAACTGGTACGCGCCCAGACACCGGGCGCCGCCAACGGATCAGCAGAAGGGCGGCAAGCCTCCGACACGGTGATCGAGCACATCAACGATACACCCGTCCTCAGGCTGCGGGATCATCTGCTGCCCCTGATCGACCTGAGCGATCTGCTGAAACTGGCGGAGCCCGGCCAGGCCAGCGGCGTCGAGGCGGGGAGCCTCTACATCGTGGTGGTCCAGGTCGGTGCCAGCCGGTTCGGCCTGATCGTGGACCGCGTCTTCGACACCGAGGAAATCGTTGTCAAGCCGGTCGCGCCGATCCTGCGTCATATTACGCTGTTCAGCGGCAATACGATCCTGGGAGATGGCTCCGTCATCATGATCCTCGATCCAAACGGCATCGCCCGCGCCACCGGTATAGGCACCGGTCGCGCCGGCGCCGACGCCAGGATTGAATTGGCAGCTACAACGCAGAATTCTGAGCAGAAGATGGCACTGCTGCTGTTCAAGGCTGGCGATTCCCACAGCAAGGCGGTGCCGCTGAATCTGGTGTCCAGGCTCGAAACGGTGGAGCGTGCCGCGATCGAATACTCGGGCGGCCAGCCCGTCACCCAGTATCGCGGCAAACTGATGCCCCTGGTCAGCATGACCGGCGCAAGCCGCGAGGACGCCGCCGGCAATCAGCCGGTGCTGGTGTTCGCCGATGGCGCTCGGGTGATGGGCCTGATGGTCGACGAGATCGTCGACGTCATCGAGGACCAGTTGCAGGTCGAACTTTCGACCGACCAGACGGGCTTCCTCGGCACGGCGGTGGTGAACGGCCGGGCGACCGACATCCTCGATACCAGTTTCTGGCTCAAGCGCGCCTTCAAGGACTGGTTCGGTGCCAACCCCACCGCGCGGGCAACCCTGCGGCAGTTGCTGGTGGTGGAGGACAGCGCGTTCTTCCGCAGCCTGATCATCCCGGCGCTGTCAGCCCACGGCTATCATGTCACGGCCGTCGAAAACCCGTTGGCCGCGCTGGCGATGCGGGCGGCCGGACAGATGTTCGATCTGATACTGTCGGATATCGAAATGCCGGAGATGGACGGATTGGCCTTCGTGCGTGAAGTCCGCTCTCAAGGTCCGTGGGCCAATCTGCCGATCATCGCGCTGAGCAGCAGTGGTTCGCCCAAGGCCATAGAAGCCGGGCGGGAAGCCGGCTTCGACAATTATATTTCGAAATTCGACAAGAATATAATGCTCGAGGCTGTCGCCGACGCGCTGGCGACAACCCGAGGCGCTGCGACCCCTCGGCGCGCCATGAGTGAAGGAGTCCGGGCATGAGCGCCACCACGGAACACCCTATCGCCGGCATGGCCGAACGGCCCGTCGCTTCGATGTTCGTGACCATGACTGTGCGCGGTCAGTTGTGCGGCATCCCCGTGCTGAGTGTCCGGGACATCATTGTCACCCAGGCGATGACCCGCATTCCGCTCGCGCCACCGGAGATCGCCGGGAGCATGAACCTGCGCGGCCGGATCGTCACCGCGATCGACCTCCGACGCCGGCTCAATCTGCCGCCCCGCGACGGCGGTCAGGCCGGTATGAGCGTCGTCGTGGAGCGGCAGGGCGAACTGTACAGTCTGGTCGTCGACGCTGTTCGCGAGGTGATCGAGTTCGAGGACCGCCAGATGGAGCCGAACCCGCCGACATTGGCCGCGGCCTGGCGCGAGTTCAGCTCAGGCATCTACCGGCTTCAGTCGGAACTGCTCGTGGTTCTGAACACCGAACGCGTCCTGGCGATCCATTGAACGGCCCAAGCGTGAAAAAGACCCGAGCAGGCGCCGCCCTGCCGGATGACGCAAACCACGGCGGCGGCACCCTTACATGATGTTGCCGAAAGGCCGGTGAATGATGGCGACCCTCGCCCCCTGTGTGGCTGCCGACCAGGTCGTCAAGGTGCTGTTATGCGACGACAGCCGTGTGGCCCGTTCGGTCTACGAACGGCTGCTGCGTGCCGACGCAACGATCCAGGTGGTTGCAAAGGCGGCAAATGGCCTTGAAGCCATCGAGGCCGTACAGGCCGGCGGTATCGACGTTGTTGTCCTGGACATCGAAATGCCGGTGATGGACGGGATGGCGGCATTGCCGCGCCTGCTCGCCGCCGATCGCTCGGTGAAAGTCTTGATGTCATCGATGATGACGACGAAGGGCGGCGCGATCGCCCTCGAAGCGCTTCGGCTTGGCGCCGCCGATTTCATTCCGAAACCGTCATCTGCAGGCGGGGGTTCGACCGACGAAGAGTTTCGCGACGAACTGGTTGCCAAGGTGCTGGGGCTCGGCAGGCAATGCCACGCGTCCCGGGCACGACGCAATCCGGGTCCGCGGCCGGCCGCACTGCGCCAATCCGGCGCTTCCATCGCGCTGCGCCCTGCCCCGGTTCATCGGCCCACCGTGCTGGGGATCGGCAGCTCCACGGGTGGCCCGGCAGCCTTGCTGACCCTGTTCCAAGCGCTCGGCGACCGCGTTGCGGTGCCGATGCTGCTGACACAACATATGCCGGCGACGTTCACGGCACAACTTGCCGAGCATATCCATCGCCTCGGCGGCGCGACCTGCGCCGAAGCGGTGCATGGCGAACCCCTGCGACCGGGACATGTGCATCTTGCCCCCGGCAACCGCCATCTGACCGTGGCCGGCCGCGACGGAAACATCGCCATCGCGCTCACCGACGAGCCACCTGAGAACTTCTGCCGTCCGGCGGTTGATCCCATGCTACGGAGCCTGTCCGCGGCGTTTCCCGGCCGGGTCATGACGCTGATGCTAACCGGCATGGGCCAGGACGGGTTGCGTGGGGCCGAGCGCGTCGTTGCCGACGGCGGCTCGGTGATTGCACAAGACGAAGCCACAAGCATCGTCTGGGGCATGCCAGGTGCGGTTGCACGCGCCGGTCTGTGCCACGCTGTGCTTCCGCTGAATGAATTGGCTCCAAAACTTCTTCAGTTCGTTGGAAGGCGCGGCGTATGAGCACGACGGTAAGCCTTCCGGGGTTAAAAAGCCCAAAGCCGCGTCCCGACTCAATCACGCCGGCGGATTTCATGGTGATCGCCGATCTCGTGCGTGCGAAATCAGGGATCGTGCTTGGCCTCGACAAGGCCTATCTGGTTGAAAGCCGCCTGGAACAGCTAGTGCGGAACCGGCGCCTGAGTGGGCTTGCCGAAATTGCGGCTCGGCTCCGCACGCATTCAAACGATGCTTTGGCGCACGAAATCGTCGACGCGATGACCACAAATGAGACATTGTTCTTTCGCGACGCCAAACCGTTCGATCATCTTCGCCGCCATTTGCCCGTGCTGCATGCCGCCAATCCGCCCTCGCAGCCGCTTCGCATCTGGTCCGCCGCGGCGTCATCCGGGCAGGAGCCGTATTCCATTGCCATAACGGCGATGGAGGCTGGCCTCGGCCAGCGGCCCGTCCACATCCTCGGCACCGACATTTCCGCCGAGCAGATCGCCCGTGCCAAGCTGGGCGTATACTCGGACTTTGAGGTCCAGCGAGGGCTGCCGACGCCGTCTCTGATTAAGTATTTCCGCAAGGAGGCGGGCGGCTGGCGCATCATTGACCCGGTCCGCAAGCTGGTCGATTTCCGCAAATGGAACCTGATGGAGGATTTGCGGCCGTTGGGGATGTTCGATCTTGTGTTTTGCCGAAACGTATTGATATATTTCGACCTCCCAACCAAACGCCGGGTGCTGGATGCGGTCCGAGAGCGCATGGCGCCCGGTGGATTGCTGTACCTCGGGGGTGCCGAGACGACCTTCGGGGTGACCGACAAGTTCGTTCCCTGCCCCGGAGCCGGTCAGGTTTATTCCGCGGTCGCATAACGGGAGCTTCGTGCATGACCACGGCGTCCCGGCTTGATGCGGCACGTTCCAAGCTGCGGGAATTACGGCCATTCGAGATCGCCGGTCAGGTCAGCGGCATCACCGGCCTGGCTGTGGACCTGGAAGGACCGACGGGACATCTGTCCATCGGCGACCGGGTTTGGATCTCGCCTCGGAACGGCCCGAGTGTCCAGGCGGAAGCCATCGGTTTCCACCATGGCGTAACCCGCGTCATGACCTTCGGCTCATTGGCCGGGATCGGGCCCGGGACACCGGTTTTCGTCGGCGGAGAGGCGCATCTGCCGGTGTCGGAAACCTGGCTGGGGCGGGTTATCGACCCGCTCGGCCGCGCGTTGGACGGCAAAGGCCAGTTGCTGGCCGGTGAACGCACAACACCCGTGCGCAGGCCCCCGCCTAACGCTGCGATCCGCTCTCGGCTCGGCCCGCGGATCGATCTTGGCGTCAAGGCGCTGAACGCGTTTGCCACCTGTCGCCAGGGCCAGCGGCTTGGCTTGTTCGCCGGGTCCGGAGTAGGCAAATCGACTTTGTTGTCCATGTTGGCGCGCTATACGAATTGCGACGTCGCAGTGATCGCTCTGGTCGGCGAGCGCGGGCGCGAGCTGCGGGAATTCATTGAGGACGATCTTGGGCCGGAGGGCCTGGCTCGCTCGGTGCTGGTGGTAGCGACCTCCGATCAACCACCGCTCATGCGACGCGAATGCGCTTATGCCGCCGCATGCGTCGCCGAATATTTTCGCGATGAGGGAAAATCGGTCCTGCTGCTGATGGACAGCGTGACGCGGTTCTGCCTGGCCTTGCGAGAGATTGGCCTGTCGGCCGGCGAGCCGCCGACGACGCGCGGCTATCCCCCAAGCGTCTTCGCCGAACTGCCGCAATTGCTGGAACGGGCCGGCCCCGGGCTGCCGGGCGCCGGCACGATCACCGGCTTGTTCACGGTGCTGGTGGAGGGTGACGACCAGAACGAGCCGATCGCCGACGCAGTGCGTGGCATCCTGGATGGACACGTTGTGCTCGACCGTCGTATCGGCGAGGGCGGACGCTATCCCGCCGTGGACGTGCTGCGGTCGCTCTCTCGAACAGTGCCGGGCGTGAACCTGCCGGCTGAGAATGCGCTGACAACGAAGGCGCGCGCGATCCTCGCGATGTGGCAGGACATGGCGGACCTGGTTCGCCTGGGGGCCTACAAGTCCGGCGGTGATCCCGCGGTTGATGAGGCGATACGGCTGGCGCCGCGGATTGAAGCGTTTTTGTCCCAGGCCAAGGACCAGCCGAGTTCGGTCGAGCAAGGCTTCGCCGACCTGGAAGCCGCGTTATGCGGTTAGTCGGCCATGAAGCGTGATCCATTGGCGGTACTGTGGCGGGTGCGCGAAGCGGCCGTCACCGAGGCCAGCCGTGACCTCGCCGCGGCGCGCGCACGTGAAATGCAACAGGCCGAGCGGCTGGATGCGTATCGCCAGCATATAGCGCAAGAGCAATCCGAGGCGGTGGGCGAACATGTCTCCGGCTTCGCCGACTGGCTTCCGCATGCACGGCTACAGCGCGAACGTCTGCAGGCCGAGTTGCAAACCGCGGAATCCCATGTGCGCCGACTGCAACAGATTCTGGTGGTCCGCAGGATCGACTCCGAGGCAGTGGGGAAAGCCATGCAACGTCAACGCAGCGCCGCCGCTCTGATTGAAGCTACCAAGGAGCAGGCGGTGATGGACGAAGCAGCCGGACGCACGGGCCGACGCGATCTCGGATAGGTGTAGCGGCGTGCAATGAGCCACCGAACCCAACGACCGCGAACGCTCTTACGGAGGGTGCAGACGCCGGTCCGGCCCCAAAGACACTACCGAACCCTGATGTCCCAAATATCTTCGGCATACTCCCTGATCGTCCGATCCGACGAGAACCACGCCGCGGCTGCGATGTTCATGATGCTCTTTTGCCACCAAAGTTTAGGATCATTCCAGGTTCTGGCAACGCGGTTCTGCACCTCGTGATAAGAGTCAAAGTCTACCGTAACGAGATAGGGGTCCGAGTAGAGGAGTCCGTCAACGAGGTCCCGGTAGCGCTCCGGCTCTTCCGGCGAAAATTGCCCCGACCGCACAGCGCCAAGAACGTCCGTCAACGCCTTTGACCGCGGCGTCAGATCCCCGGCAACGGGACACCCGGCCCGCCGGCGCTCGACCTGCTCAGCCGTCAGCCCAAAAATGAAGATGTTTTCCTCCCCAACGCGATCACGGATTTCGACCGTGGCGCCGTCGAGCGTACCGATCGTCAATGCACCGTTGAGCATCAGCTTCATATTGCCGGTGCCGGATGCTTCCATCCCGGCTGTTGAGATCTGCTCCGAAAGGTCGGCGGCGGGAATGATGGTCTCTGCAAGACTGACATTGTAATCGGGCAAAAATACGATCTTGAGTAGACCGCGGGTACGCGAGTCCGTGTTGATGATCTTTGCCACGTCATGCGCCAGATGAATGATATGCTTCGCGGTGTGATAACTGGCAGCAGCCTTGCCGGCGAACACCTTGACGCGCGGTAGCCGGAACCCATGGGGATCGGCACATATCTCATGATAAAGCGCGATCGTTTGCAGGATATTGAGCAACTGCCGCTTGTATTCATGGATCCGCTTGATATGGACGTCGAAGAGAGCGCTCGGATCGACCTCGACCCCGGTTTGGGCCAGGATGTCCTTCGCCAGAGTCCGTTTCGCCAGGCGACGCGCGTGTTTCAGGCGCGCATGGAGAGACGTGTCGTCGGCATGGCGCGCGAGTTCCTGCAAGCAGGACGGGTCACTCAACAGCCGGTCACCAAGCACATCCATGAGAATAGCGGTAAGCGGCGGGTTGGCACGATGCAGCCACCGCCGGAACGTGATTCCGTTTG
>Ga0302320_10007532_pt1 | contig 23950 bp, 15 predicted proteins | sample Bog_T0_3_FD_202130 | JGI IMG/M metagenome (GOLD analysis project Ga0302320, IMG submission 202130) | Peat permafrost microbial communities from Stordalen Mire near Abisko, Sweden - Bog_T0_3 | ecosystem: Environmental > Terrestrial > Soil > Wetlands > Peat | place: Sweden: Abisko, Stordalen Mire...
TAAGAGGCTCATCGGTTGCCAGGAAGCTCCAGTCACGCGCGTAAGTGGATTGCCAGTCTTTCAACGTGTCCGGTACGTTGGCGTCCGGAAGCAAATCGAGATCGGTACCATAGAGGATGCGGTCCTGATACTTGATGAGGAATGCCTTCAGTTTTTCTGGAGGCATCAGCATGAGGTATTCCATTCGTCCGGCGGTGTCGATGGCGAAGTTCGGATACTTGTCCAAATGGCGGGCGATGTTGTCAAGATCCCGCTCCATGCTGCCCAGATGGACCCCCACCATGCGCAGTTGGGGATTATCGGCGAGCACATGATCACGAGCTTCGAGAATCCTCTGCTTGGAGGGAAAGCCGGGCTGGTTGGCGACGTACCATTGCGGATTTTCCTTGTAGTAGGGCCAGGAGGGATCGGACGCATCGGGAGGGCCCCAGGCCACATCGGGTTCGGCCTGGTGTGTCATCAAAGTTTTGCCATGGCTGGCGATGTCCTTGTAGATCGGCGCGAACTTCGGATCGTCGGCCATGATGTATTGGCCGCTACTGTCCTTGATTTCCATTCCGATGTTCTTCCAGACCTTGACGGCTATGGCTCCCTGCGCGAAGTCGCGGTCGATCTGCTGGATGGCATCGGCAGTGAATGACGCACGATCAAACTTGTAGGGGTCGAAGGTCGTACACAGGGCAACGTGGCCATGGCTGGAGTGCATCAGCGCCAAGCCATCGTCGATCTGCGGCTGCAACTGCTTGCGATAGGGCAGCGTGTCGTCCATCACGAGGATATCCAGGAGTTTCAGGTTCAAGCGTTCGAGCATCTTCTGAAATGCGGGATCGGTCTTGAAGACATGCACGTGGACATCAATGGGATGGATGGCGGCGAACGCACGAAGAGCCGCTTCATCATGGCTGGGTTTTGCTGGAGCAGGCGCCGATGGTGGCGCTTGACCCGTGGAAGACAGGGCGATCGACAGAACTAAGATGACTTGAGCAATCGTTCGTGCCGAAAGCATTGTCGGAGTCTCCTTGGGTTCAGAAATAGAATTTCAGCGCGAATTGAATCTGCCGCGGCGCGCGCGCCGCCAGAGGGTATCCGAAGTTGCTCGCCTGAGGGTTTGCCAGAGTATTAAGGTTCGCCGCATTTAGTTCCAGGGGTGTGGGCTCGACGCTGATCGCACCAAAACTTCCAAACAAATAGTTCACGTGGTTCAGTATGTTGAAGAATTCCGCGCGAAATTCGAAGTGCATTTGGTCGTGAATGGGAAACTGTTTGACCAGAGAGGTGTCCCAGGTCTTGTATCCGGGGCCCTGAATGATGTTGCGACCGGCGTTGCCGAAGGTTCCCTGGGGAATAATTCCGGGGGTAATAAGGTTGTCGGAAAACGCGCAGGTATTGAACAGCGTTCCCGGGATGCAGGGCTTGGCGTTGGGATTGCCGACCAAGGCGGGGCGGGAGCAATAGTAGCCGACAAAACCGCCGCAATCGGTATTAGAAACCGAAACTACGTCAGTGGCAGTGTAGTAATTGCCGGTGGCGGCGGAAAAGACGCCACTCATTTGCCAGTTGCCCAGAATCTGATTGGCGAATCCGGAAGCATCTTTGGCAAACAGGCGTCCGCGGCCGAAGGGCAGGTCGTACGTATAGCTGAAAACAAAGCGTTGGCGCACGTCGAAGTCGGCATTGCCGTATTCCAGGTTGGGGTTGGTCTGATCGCGGAAATCTCCGTTATTCACCGACCCGAGGCTGGCGCTGGAAGCGTTGTCGAGCGCATGTGCGAAGGTGTAGGCCGCTTCGTACTGGAGTCCATGAGAGTAGCGCTTCTCCAGGCGAACCTGCAGCGAGTTGTAGTTCGATTGCGTATTCGAGCGGAAGGTGGCGATGCCGGCATCAAGCGCGGGATTGCAGTTGTAGAGTGCCGGGTTGTTATCAGCGATCGACGCGTCGTAGGCCGCCACTGTGCAAGCGGCCCCGGTGACTCCGGGCGTTACTTCGTGGGCGGGGCGCCGCGGTGCGGTGGGATCCGATGCATTCGCGTCGGGTGTGGCCTGGTTGCCGTTGAAGAAAGCGAAGAGCTTCAATCCGCGCGAGCCGGCGTAGGTGAACTCGAGAACGGTATCGGCGGGTAATTGGTACTCCAGACCGAGGTGCCACTGTTGCATGTAGGGCGTGACCAGGTGGGGGGAGATGGAGTAGAGGCTCGGCGTATTTGGGTCGCTGAGCGAGGTGGAGGGAAAACCATTGGCCAGGACGTTCAAGGGCAAGCCGGAGTTCGCGGCCGAGATTGAGCAATCGAGAAAATTAGGATTAGCAGAGGCCGCGGTACAGGGCGGAGCGAACTCCTGCGAAGAAAAGAATGGAGGATTGAAACCGGGGCTAGGGTTGGAGAACGGGCCGTTTTCCTGTCCGCCATAGAAAATGCCATAGCCGCTGCGAAGAACGAGCTTGTCGAGCAATTGGTAAGCGAATCCGATGCGGGGCGCGAAATTGTTGAGGTCGGGGTTGATGAGTCCGGACGAACCGTTGCGCTGAATGGTGAGCTCGGAGCCGAGCGTGGGTGTTAGCTGCGTGTGCTGTCCGCTGGGAACGACCAGCGAAAGCGAGTTGAAATCGAACGTTCCCTCCAGGTTGTTCGCTTCTTTGATGGTGGTGAAGAGTTCGTAGCGGAGACCAAGGTTCAAGGTGAAGCGCGGGGTTACTTTGAAGTCGTCGAGACCATAGACCGCATAGATCTGGCGGTTATAGATGATGTTGTTCAGGCTGGTAATTCCTCCACCGTCAGGAATACCGAGCAGGAAGGTAGCAATGGCTTCGCCGCCTGATCCGGGCGCGGCGGGATTGTCAGTGAAATCGTTGCCGAAGCTCATGTTGCCGCGCGGCGAAGCCGGTTCGTAGATGGTGAACTGTTCGAAGCGGAGTTCGGCGCCGAGTTTCGCAGCGTGGCGTCCGTGGGTCCAGCTCAGATTGTCGGTAAAAACGTAGCTGTGCTGCTTTTCGATAGCGGGCTGGTATCCGGAAGCTCCAATGCCGGCGGTGCCATCACCGAAGCTGATGGAAGGCAGGCCGCCGAGGTTAGGACCGAAGGGAACTCCGGGAAAGTTGAGTTGCTGGGAGACGTTGACGTTGTAATTCAGGTTGAAGCGGTGGGAATTGAGGTGATTGAAGCCGAAGCGAAATTCATTGATGAGGGTGTTGCTAAAAGTGTGGAGCTCGCTGGCAGCGAGGCCCTCGGCTATGTTGTCGCTGTAGCCATCCTGAAACCCGCCGCCGTCGAGCACGTTGCTGAAGGGCGAGGGAAGAAAAGTGCTGTCGTTGCCGTAGCTGAAGCGGGCGAAAAAATTGTCTTTGCCGCTGATGGTGTAGTCGAAGCGAGTGTCGAACTTGTTCTCTGTTTCAGTGCGCTTGGGGTCGCTAAGGAAATTGTTGCCGCCGCCCTCGGTGGTGTTGGAGACGGGAAATAGTGCGGCGAGTGCACCGCCCAGCGGGTCGATAGCCGTATTCGTGCCACTATTGCCAGTGAAGATGTTGGTGGGCAGCCCGCCAGCGGTTCCGATGGGGACACCGCAGAATCCGTTGGGATTGCCGGCAAAGTTGTTCTGTGCCAGACGCGAGTTGAAGATCTCTCCCTGATAGGTGGGGTTGCCGTTGCAGTCGAGCGCGGTCTGACCAGTAGGGTTGCCATTCGCATCGAGGGCGATGGCCGGGGTGGTAGTGAGAAAGGCGGAGAAATCTCCACCAATCTCGGCTTGGGTGGGCACGGTGGATAGTTGTGGCAGTCCCTGGCGAATGCGCAGGGCTTCGTAGTCTCCGAAAAGAAACATCTTGTTCTTGATGACGGGGCCGCCCAGAGTAAATCCGAACTGGTTCTGCTTGTAAGGCTGCTGAGCTGTGTCGAAGGCGTTGATGGCATCAAGTTTTTCGTTGCGCAGAAACTCCCACAGGTCTCCGTGGACCTGGTTGGTGCCCGACTTGATGACGGCGTTCATGATCGCGCCATTGCCACGGCCGAATTCAGCACTGTAGGCATTGGTCTCGACTTTGAACTCGGCGATGGCATCGACCGCAGGTTGGACCACATAGGCAGCGCCGTTGAGGACGTCGCCCAGGTTCGCGTTGTTGTCGATGCCGTCGAGCAGGAAGTTATTTTGCAACGAGCGGGCACCGCCGGCGCTGAAGCCGAAGGTGGTTTCGACACGCGATCCGGGCTCGGCGGGAGCAATGCCCGTGCCGAGCAGCGCGAGTTGGGCGTAGTTGCGGCCGTTTAAGGGGAGGGCGTTGATGCGCCGGCTGTCCACCACCTGGCCAAGGTCGGAGGTCTCGGTTTCGAGTTGGGGGCGTTCGCCGGTGACTATGATGACTTCCGTGACCGCGCCTGCCTCAAGCTTCACGTCCACGCCGACGCGATCCTGGATGTTGACCTGCACCGGGCCGGCGACGGCCTTCTTGAACCCCGGCTTCTCGACCGTGACGCTGTAGCGCCCGATCTTGAGCGGGCTGGCGACATACTCCCCCTCCGGGTTGGTGGAAAGGGTCACCTGAATGCCACGATCCACGTCGGTCACGGTGACCTTGGCGCCCATCACCACTGCGCCGCTGGCGTCGCGCACCAGGCCGACAATGGCTCCGTCATCTTTTTGCGCCCAGAGCGGCGTGACCACGGTAAGGGCCATAAGAAGAAGGAGGGTGGAAAGAGCTTGCAGGCGAGGCAAATGGATGGGCATGGCGAGGCTCCTGGACGCTAAAGCCGAATGTTCGCAAGCAGCCTGGTTGAGCCGGGCGAAAGTTCGGGTGCTGGAATTGCGAGCTTTCGGTGCAATATTACGAACTATTACTTTTACTTTCGTTTTATAGCTTTTGTCAACTGCATTATTCCGATGACTTCGATCCGGAAGTTTCCTCCCAGAGCCTCCCGCGGAGGCCGGAACTCAGGGGAGGACTGCCTTGATGCCTGTGATCTTACAAAAATCGACGAGCGCGGGATATAGCTCCGCGCCGTAGCCCAGACACGCGTATTCATTGGTCCAATGCTGAAGCAAAACGTCGATGTCGCAATGCGCGGTGACGAAACCGTGAGGCCAGAATGGGATACCGCATTCGTTGAGACGGTCCTCTATCTGATTCGGTGGGGGCTCGAAAATGCTGGCTCGAGTAATGACCATTTGAAACTCGCCGTTCACTCTGCCGAGCCGGGCCAGCACTCCTTCTCCTACCTTGCAGATCAACTTTACCGAGAGGCCGCCGGCTTCGCCTTCCGTGGGGATGCCGTGTTCAGAAAAGCCAGCTGGACCCAGCTTGCTGGCCAATGAAGGGGGACAAGCGCCATCGCCGATGATCTTGATTTCTCTGGTTTTCTTGTCAATGTGCTGAAGATCGCCGTAATATACGCGCTCTTTGCTCAATTTGGTGAGCAGGAGAACGGTCAACGCAGTATTGAAGTCGCCCAGCGTGGAGGTACCAACTCCATCCTCAAGCATCATGCTCTGCGCAAAGCAAGTGGCAGAGTAATCGCCGGCTAGACCGGGGAAGGATTGAATGGTGTAGAAATCAAACTTTTCCTTCGCCACAACTTTCTTCAGAGCGAGATAGAGACGCATGGAGCGCTCGGTCACGGGGTTTCGATCTGGCTCCTTGCCAAACAGCTGCCGCAGCCTGGGTTGGAGGTCATTCAGTTCCGCGGGGGAGATTCCCTCAGCGGCTTGCTTCAACTCCGCCGTGTCGCGAGAGTCGATATCGACGCCAAACATCCTCATCCATTGGGAAGGATCGGCAGCGCCGCAGGTTTGTCCCATCCCACGACCACCAAATGTACCGACGGTGGACATGTTCAAGAAGTTCTTGAGATGTGAAGCGCGGGCATAGCTGACGATCTTGCCTACCGTGTCTGGTTCGTCCAGGCTGCCGTACACGAATTTGTGGGGGACGCCGATTTCGAGCAAGCCTCCACGCAGCACCAATCCGCCCACGGGCCGCCAGCCTTGAGAGCCGGGGTGCGTCCACACAAGCAAGCCCTTGCCAGTGGCGCAGTAATCGCGGATAGCGCCAACCAAGTGCGCCGCCCAAACCCAGGTGCCGGAAAACAGGACGACCGCGTCGATGGCGTCGTCGCATTTCATCTTCTTGAATGCGGCGCGGGCTTCTTCTTTGCTGGCGACGACAATGCCATGCTCAATCACCTTCAGACCCGCCGCAACCAGCGCACTCTTGGCGCGCTGCACCAAAGCGTCATCGATGAACGGCGTACCCATGGGGTCTAGCAGACCATCCTTGTGAACTCCGAAAACTATGAATCCGATTGTGGCTTGTATCACCGTTCCTCCAAGTGACCTTCTGAACTCTCAGGGCTTGTGATGGCCATCAGCGCCGAACGCAAATGGCGGTACTGTTTGGCTTGTTGCGCGTAGGCTGCCGCAATCGCATGATCGGGTGATAACACCGAAACCTCGCGGACTACAAGTTCCACGGCCTCCTGCAAGCTGGCGTATTCTCCACACGCGACCCCTGCGAGTATGGCGCCGCCCAGACACACTGCCTCCGGACACTCCATTGCATGCAGCCGCCGGCCGGATAAAGCAGCTCGCAACTGAAGGCCCAGAGCGGATCGCGAGCCTCCTCCGGTGACGTAGACGTCGCGAAACTCTCCCACTGCTCTTGCCAGAATGCCGGTCATCTGTGAGAGTTCGCAGGCGAGCCCTTCGAGGATGCCTTTGTAAATCTGGCTGCGGGTTGTGTTCGCGCTCAAGCCCGAGATGATTCCGCGTGCGCGCGGGTTGAAGTCAGGATTGCAAGTACCGATCAGATTGGGAGTGATACAAAGACCCGTGGGGCCCGCTGGCGCTTCTCGTTCCAGTTTTCCGTAGTGAATCGACTCCGCGCCAGATGAATCCCAATCTTGCAGAGTAGAACTTTCACCGCACGCTTCCCCGTACAAAAGATCGTGGAACCACTTCATCATGATTCCCGATGGAAAATACGCGAGCGTGACGAACTTGTCTGGAACTACGTGGCAATAAGAGTTGAGAGAAGCCGCAAGCGCCGCATCCGTTAAGCTGGGCTGCGCGGAAGCTGCCACAAGACATTCGTATGTGCCCATCGAATCGACCACGCGCCCCGCATCAATGGCGCCAACTCCCAACGCGCCGCAGGGTTGATCGTGTCCTCCCATGACAACGATCGTTCCCGGTGAGAGACCGAGTTGGCGGGCAGCGGGTCCATCTAGTGTTCCTGCAATCGTTCCAGCAGGTACAGGAACGGGCAGGCATTCGGCATTGATTTCCGTGGCGGCGAGAATTTCTTCGGACCAGCGGCGCTGGCGTACATCGAACGCCAGATAGCGTGAGGCCAGCGAATAATCGATATAGGCGGGTAGTCCTAATCGCGCGAGAACGTAACCGATCGCGGTCAGGAAACGAACCGAGGGAGCAAAAATGTCCGGCCGATACTTACGCAGCCAAAGAAATTTCGGAACCGGATACATGGGATGTGCGATCTGGCCGGTGATTTCGAACAGTCGCCTTCTCCCAATTGTTTGCTCGAGCCACACCGTTTCTTCCGTGGCCCGATTGTCCTGGTTGAGAATGGCGGGAGCAATTGCCTCGTTGCGTTCATTGACCGGCACGAACGTTTCACCGTGCGAATTCATGCACAATGCCCGGACGGGATCGGAAAGATTTTTCGCCACTGCTTGCGAACAACACAACACGGCGTGCCAAAAGCGCTCGGGATTCATTTCCGCTTGCGAAGGAGCGGGGAATTCAGGTGCGTACGAGCAGGCGTGCTGGGCAAGTATGTCACCCGTCCCCGCAAACACTACCGCTTTGCATCGACTCGAACCGATATCAATGGCAAGCAAACTCATGATGGTTTCCGATTCCCGGCTTGCTTTACGGCGAAAGTGTTTTCGTCCAAACTGCCGGAAGACGTCAGCCCGAGGACAAGACACAGCGCATTGCGGTATTCCTCAATGGGTGGCACTATTCACAGGAACTTGTCTGCCGCGACCGAGAGCTTGCGGCCATGAGCTCCGGACTCAACAACGTCGATCTTTTTTCCGGCTATGGAGACACTGGCTACGCCACGAAATGTCTCCGGTACTTCCAATAACAGAATGAGAAACCGAACTTGAGCCTTGGACTTGGCCGGAAGCCAGCGATACGTGGGTTCACCGAAGAGCGGACCTTGCTCGATGGTTTCGCGTCGCGGAATGGAGAACGGAGTTGTGCTGAACTCGATCCCCCGGCAGAACGTTTTTCCTGCCCACGGCGCCTGGTGCCGGCTGTATCGTTCTTCCCAATTGCCCACCCAAGGGAAGTCTGCCCGTCGAAATGCATAGACGACGAGAAGCTTCAGGCGCGCGTTGCAGGCAGCGATGAAACCAATCTCGAGATCCGGATTCAGCAATTGAGCGGTGTAGTGTCCGAAGCGCCGCGCCGGGGTGGTGCGCAAGTTCATCCGCTTGCGATCTTTTGTCGGAGCATAGGGCCAGGTGAACTCGGTGTCCGGCTGAAGAGAGAATCGAGGGCTGTAGCTCGCTGGGCAAACTTTGGCCCGCGTCGCCGGCATATCGAACCAGGTGGTTTCCGCTTCCAGAAACGGTGGCCCGAAGGTGACATGTTCGTTCCACGAAATGGGCCGATCGTAAGGGCTGAGGTTGACCGCTTCTTCTTCGCAATAAATCACCGGACTCTTGCGGTCGAGCGTGAGATTCCTGCTGAAACTGATCCGAGCTTCGGGGAGGGTCAGACCATATTGCAATTGTGGCCTCGGCGACGGCGCTTGCTTCTGCACAGCCCACTTCAAGGCGGGCGCTTCCCCGTGAGTAGTGAGGCCCGCTGCCGTTTCTTCCAAGGAAGGCGGGCCGAAATGATCAAAGCTCAGGCTATGTCCCGCAATGCCGGAGAGCAAGCTGCCATCCGGCGGAGGTCCGTAGCTTCGAGCATGTTTCGGAGTCGTGTACTTGAAGGGATCGATGGTCTTCCATGGCGGCCGCCAGAGCGGGTTCACGCCGGAACACGCATTCAGATTCAACTCGCAGATGTGCCCTCCGCCCTCGAGCACGGAGACATGTCCCCAATCGGCTTGCAGGCGGAATCCGGCGCGACCGTCCATTACATTCTTGTTGCGCGAAACCGCCGGTGTCTGGGAACCCGATGTCGTCATCTTGTGATCGCTTGAAATTCCGGCGTTGCCACTCCGTCAAGAGCAGCACGAGCCTGTTCAAGGAATGTGCTGATGTTATCGGCTTGGAAGACATTGCGGCCAAAGAAAACACCCGCTGCTCCCGCGGCCGCCACTTCACGGACTACATTGAGTGCGTCTTTGTCCGAGGCATGACGGCTACCCCCGAGCACCAGAATCGGTATGGGACATTGTTCCACCACCGAACGCATGGAGGCCGTGTCCCCGCTGTAATCCGTTTTGACCGCATCCGCGCCCAGCTCGACAGCCATGCGAGTGTGAAGGTTCAGCCACCTGGGATCGCCCGGATTCTCCACAGCCTTGCCGCGTGCGAGAGACTCGACAATGAGCGGGATTCCCACTCGTTCGCATTCGCGGGCAATTTCGGCGTTGCGCGCGATCTCCTTCATCTCGAACTCGGCATCGCCGGTACCCACGATGAGATAGGTGAGAACCGCATCTGCGCCCAGCCGCAACGCGTCTTCCGGATGCGCGAGCAGCGAACTGTACAGCGCGCCACTTCCGTTTTGCCCAATTGCAGACCAAACCGTGGTCCAATCCAGGCGGGCGATGAGAGCGGGAATTGGGCCGAGCATGGTCGAGTTCGCGAATTGGCGAATGAGTCCGAGGTTCAGCAGCAAAGCATCGACGTTGGCTTGGGCAAACTGCCGAATCTTTCCTATGGGGTCCTCCGTTCCAGGAATCGGCCCCAATACCAATGCATGATCGAAAGCCACTACCAGGGCTCGGTGTTCCGAGCCTCCGAGCACACGATTCAAGCGAATCTTCTTGCCGCAATCACTCACAGTTCCCTCACGTCCCCGCCGGTCGAACTTAAAGCGGACTCAAGTTATCTCGCAAATGAGCGATTGTCAACCTATTTGTGTGAATATGTTCATTTGCGCGCGCGTTTTCGCGTCTCCTGCACCTCTGCAACCACAACTTCAACGCCTGCCTCACGCAGGCCCTCGATGTATTTTGCGTCGGTGCCGGAGTCGGTTACGAGGACGTCGATGTCCGTTACGGGGCCGACGTAAGCAAAGCTCTGCGTCCCAAACTTTGTGTGATCGGCTAAGGCGATGCGGGTCTTCGCGGCTCGCGTGATCATCTTCTTGATCTGTGCCTCGGCGTGGTTGGCGGTGGAGATTCCGTAGGAAAGATCGATTGCGCTCACCCCCAAAACTGCTTTGTCCAGGCGAATTTCGGAGAGTGCCCGCTGAGCCCATTCGCCGGAAAAGTAAAACGTATCCTTTTGAAGATCGCCGCCGGTGCAAAGGACGGTCACGCCGGAGCTTCTTTGCAACTGGCAAACAATGGTGGGAGAGTTTGTGACTACAGTCAGGCGATTGCGCTGATTCAAGCCACAGGCAAGCTCATACACCGTGGTGCTTCCCTCAAGAAAAACAGTGTCGCCATCCAGCACTAAATGTTCAGCGGCGCGCGCTATGGCATGCTTCTCACTGCTTTGGCTGCGGGATAAGGCTTCATAGGAAGGTTGGAACTTGGTGCTGGACATGCGGGAAACCGCTCCCCCATGAGAACGGACGAGTACGCCATCCTGCTCCAAGGCTGCCAGGTCCCGCCTCACCGTGGCGGCGGTAACTCCGAGAGCGGTACAGAGGTCGGAAGCGGTAATAGTACGTTGACCGGAAAGAATCTCTCGAATGCGAAATCTACGCTCTTCCGCGAGCATGAGGTCTACGCGCTCCTGGTACCGGTAAGCAGCTCATTCCGGTGCAGATCGATGTCCCGCAGCACCAATTGTATTGCGTTGTGGACGAATTGTATCGTCCAAAGATTTCCCTTCGAGAGGAATCGAGCAATAACAAACAAAATAGTTGACAAACGATCACATTGTAGGTACATTCGCGCAACCATTGCGGCGAGTTGCAAATCAGTACAGGGGAATTGGGGCGATTCGGGGGTTTCCGGTTTAACAGTATGGATTGAGCGAACGCCCAGACGCGTTCAACTCGCAAGGAAGTTCTATTTTCCTGGGCTTTATTGGGAAGCAGTCGGGCCTATTCACAATCCTGTTCGACAAGAGGAACTTCGATGAAACATGCAAACCTGTTTTTCCCGAAGGAAATGATCACCTGTGGAGTCGGCCTTCTGCTGGCCCTATTCGGTGGTTTACTGCTGACCAGCAATATGGCGGCAGCCAGCGCATTGACCATCACAACCACATCCCCCCTGCCCAACGGGACAGAGGACACCTTCTACAGCACCACGTTTGCAGCCAGCGGTGGGACGGCTCCGTATGCGTGGACAATCACCAGCGGCAGTGTACCGGGCTTGGCCGTGACCTCGACCGGAGTGCTGACCGGAGTACCGGCAGCGGCGAGTGCCTACTCCATTACCGTGCAGGTAATCGATTCGACCACTCCCACTCATCTTACGGCAACCGCGATCTTCAACATTACGACTGCCGTATCGACGAACACCAATTTCTATGTCTCGACCAGCGGAAGCAACTCGAACAACGGATCGTCAGGTTCTCCCTGGGCGACCATCGCATATGCGGTCACCAAAGCCGGACCCGGCATCACCATCAACGTGGCTCCCGGCACCTACAATGAAACTGCAGAAATAGCGATTAACACCGGCGGATCAGCTTCGGGCGGCTACTTTATTCTCAAGAGCACCACCCCGGGGGGTGCCATCATCAATGGGGGAAGTGTAGCCGTCGGCACTACCGGGTACGCCTACGGGTTGGTCCAAATCGGCAGCGGCACAAATAACATTGGCTACGTGACTGTCGATGGCTTCGAGGTCACCAATTTCAAGACGGGCACTTCCACAAAGACCAACAAGCTTGTGCCCGCGGGAATCGCCCTTCAAGGCTCCGGCACCAACATCCAGATTGTGAATAACAACATTAATAACGTCTGGAATCAAGGGAAAGCGACAAACCACACGGGAAACTGCCCCTCCGGGTCTCCGGAAGCTTTTGGTCTGGTGGTTGCGGGGACGAGCGGAACGACCCCCCTCACGAATATATCGATCATCGGCAACACCTTAAGCAACATGATGACAGGCTGCAGCGAGACGATGGAACTCGACGGCAACATCAATGGGTTCATCATCGGAAACAACTTGGTGCACAACAACAGCAACATTGGCATCGCGGCTCTGGGAGGTGAAGGCGTGGCCTCGGGATATTCCCAGTACAACGGCTCCCCCAACGACCAGGCTCGCAATGGGGAGATTTACGGCAACACGGTTTACGAGAACCCATCCAACGGTACCGGCACGACGCCGCCGGTGGCCGCCGCCAGCAATCCCTACGGCTCCAAGTGTTATTGTGCCGACGGTATCTATCTGGATGGCAGCGCTTCCAACATAGTCGAGCGGAATACCGTCTACCTCGTTGATCTGGGCATAGAAGTTACGGGAGAAGGTGCCGCCCAGAACACGACGAACAACACCGTCCGCGACAACCTGTTTTTCTACAATACCGCGGTCGGGATCAGTATCGGCGGGCAGGGCACTTCCGGGGGATCGTCGAACTCCACCGTTGTCAACAACACCACGTGGGACAATGGGAACAACTCCAACGGCGCAATTGGTGAATTTGCGACCGGCACCGACCTTACGGGAACGAACATAGTCGAGAACAATATTTTCTATGCTTCTTCTGTGACCGGAACGCTGGTGGATGCGGTGACCACCTCGACGGTCACTCTCAATTACAACCTCTACTACGCTCCCAGTTCCTCCGAAAACTGGATTTGGGGTTCAAAGACCTACACCACCTTCAGCACCTACCAGTCGGGTTCGAAACAGGAAGCAAATTCTCAGTATGCCGACCCCATGTTTGTCAACATCAATGCGACTCCGCCGACCACTCTGCCGAACCTGAACGTACAGGCCGGCTCGCCGGCGTTGGCCAAGGGAACGATTCTCAGTCCGATTTCAACCGTCGGGGCTTTTGACGTAACTGGTATTACTCCACGTATCCTCGTTACGAATGACACAATCGACATAGGAGCTTACGAACAATAATAATGTCGGAGCAAGGCTCGAGAGAGGAAGATGCCGCCAGAGGCATCTTCCTTTCTTACTATGAACACGCGAGCGCGGTGTGTTCGAATCGCCCATGGCAATGAAAACTGAGACGCACTCCCGCCTGACGCGCGCGTTCGGTTTGCTTCCCGCCACGGCCCTGAACATCTCCAACATGGTTGGGATCGGGCCTTTCATCACAATCCCGCTATTGATGGCTTCCATGGGCGGTCCGCAATCGATGCTGGGCTGGTTGACGGGCGCGCTCATCGTGATTTCCGACGGTCTGATATGGAGTGAACTTGGAGCGGCGTTGCCAGGTTCCGGCGGCAGCTACCATTTTCTTCGTGAGGCCTACGGCCATCAAAGCTGGGGGCGCCTGATGGCTTTTCTTTTCATTTGGCAATTCGTCCTGAGCGGGCCTTTGGAAATCGCATCCGGGATGATTGGATTTGGAAACTATGCTTCCTATCTCTGGCCGGGCTTGACCGCTCGAGGCCAGCAATACGTTGCCGTGGCCGTAGGAGTGGCCGCTTTGTTCCTCTTGTGCCGGCGGATGACATTCCTGCGCAAGGTCACCCTGACTCTTTGGGTTGGAACGGTGCTTGCGATGGTAACCATCATCGTCACCGGTTTTTCCCACTTCAACGCGCATCGGGCGTTCGATTTTCCGCCGGGAGCGCTGGCCTTTGATCGTGGCTTCGTGCTCGGTCTGGGCAGCGCCACTCTCATTGCCGTGTATAACTACCTGGGATACTACGATGTGTGTTACATCGGAGACGAAGTGCAGAATCCGGCCTACGTAGTGCCGCGCTCGATTCTGTATTCGCTTGCAGTCTGCTGTGCGGGATACCTGGCGCTGCATCTCGCCTTGATCGGAGTGGTGCCGTGGCGCGAAGGAATTCATTCGAGCTTCATCGTTTCTGACTTCATGGAGCGACTGTACGGCAGGGGCGCCGCAATCGCGGTAACAATTTTAGTTCTCTGGTCGGCCTTTGGCGCAGTGTTTGCGCTTCTTTTGGGTTATTCGCGAATCCCCTACGCGGCTGCCATCGACGGCTATTTCTTCCGCCCGTTTGCGCGACTGCATCCCACGAAAAACTATCCCCAAGTCTCCCTTCTGGTTCTCGGCGGTGTATCGATTGCCGCCGCGTTCCTTAAGCTGGATCAGCTGGTCAGTGCCTTGATCACTACCAGAATCCTGGTGCAGTTTCTCGGACAGCTGTTTGCCATTCCGCTCTTGCGGCGAAAGTTTCCTGACAGCGCGCGGCCGTACAAGATGTGGTTTTATCCCGTCCCCATTGTCATAGCTTTCTTTGGATGGGCATACGTTTTTCTGACCTCGGGTTGGCTCTACATCAAGATTGGATTATTGACGCTACTAACCGGCATTTTGGTTTTCTTTATCTGGGCGAAATGGAAAGCTACCTGGCCGTTCAACCCGAGCCAGGATTCTGCGGGCGGGCCAAGTCTAAGGTCCGGCGCATAACAGAAGGAATTCAAGATGGGACACAATAAAGGCCGTAGTTTGTGGCTCTCCAGCGCATGGTTCGGCAAAATTCGCGTGGTTCGGGCCGCAAGTCTCTTCATAAGCTGCGTCCTGATCCTGGTGAAAGGGGGTCTTGGTGTTTCTGAGGCGGCTAAGACTACGCAAATCGTTTCTAACATTGAAGGATTATCTGTGTTCGTTCAGCCGACCGACGGAACTTATGAAATCCAAACCGGAAATGGCGCACACAGCGTCATCCATGCCAGAGTGGCTGCAGAGATCGATCATAAGTGGATCCGATCTACGGATTATCCGACACATGAGATATCTCAATCGAATGTTGACGATGCTTTCGGACATGGCAGGAAACTTACCATCACCTCCTTCGGACTTCCGAATGCCCCTGATCTCGCATACACATTACTAATCTACGAGGGGAAAGGGTTTGGCGTTGTCGACACCGAGGTACAAAATCACACCGGCAATCCGGTAACAATCCAAAGTATCCGAAGCGTCGAGGCCGTCGGGAACAAAATCATCGATCTCGGCGGCAAGCCGAGTGCAGACCGGGTTCTCTCGGACAGTTTCAGCGAAGACTGGCCACCATTGCAGATTTACGACTTGGGAAGAGCTGCTCAAGGAATGCACCGGGGCGTTGGCAGTCAACTCATTTATAACCGGGAGAGCAAGGAGAGTTTGTTTTTCGGGGCCCTTACTTCCAACCGCTTCCTCACCATCATTCATTTGCAAGCGCAACCCTCGCCGGATGGCCCCGGCATCGCTTCCTACACGATTGATTCAACTGGAACCACTGAGATACAAGCAACCGATCCAGAATCCGATCTGCGAGAAGGGCCGGCGGAAAACCTGATTGAACTCAGCGTTCCTCTTCCCGCAGGCGAATCAATAACTTCAGAACGTGTGATGTTTGCTGCCGGAAGGGACTACCACTCTCAGCTGGATAACTATGGGGCCGTAATTCGAGAGCTGCATCACGGCCGCGTGAGTGCTGACAACATGCTTGGATGGTGGAGTTGGACGGCTTTTTACACGAAAATTACCCAAGGCACGGCGCTGACGAACGCCCAATGGCTGGCCGAGCACCTGAAGGCGCTGGGCTATGACTATTTTCACTTCGACCTGGGTTACGGATACTCTCGTGGCGAATATGCGACGCCCAATGCCTCTCAATTCCCTCGTGGCATGTCGGATCTTACTCGCCGCATCTGTCGTTTGGGATTGAAGGTAGGAATTTGGACCGCTCCCTTTGAAGTGGGCGAGCGAGCCTGGATTTATGAGCACCATAAGGACTGGCTGCTACACAACGCCCATGGCGATCCGATTTCAATCGGAAAGGCCGAGGAGGTAGAGGGCGAGCGGTTGTTCGTGTTAGACGTCACTCATCCGGACGCTCAGGAATATCTTCGCCAGACCTATCGCACGCTGGTCCAGGAATGGGGAGCGCGCTACATCAAGCTCGACTTCATGGACAACACGGCAATCGAGGGTTTTTACCATCGCCCGAACACAACGGCACTTGAAGCGCAGCGAATCGGACTGGAGATTATCCGCAAGGCGGTCGGCGAAGACGTGCTCCTCGATAAAGATGGAAGTCCGATGTTGAACCCGGTTGGCCTGGTGGATGAAGGCCGTATATCCCAGGATACAGGTCATGCGTTCCTCCGCAGCAAGGAGGCAGCGCCGGGCATCGCGGCGCGTTATTACATGCATCGCAACTTTTTCATCGATGACCCGGACGCCTTTACGGTTTCCCGGCAACTTCTGGAAGAGCGAACCATTCAAGCGCCACTTACTTTGAATGAGGCTCAGGTCTCGATCGCGCTGGCGGCTGTTTCCGGAGGAATGTTCGAAATTGGCGACGACCTGCCAACACTGGGGAGTGATCCGGAACGCGTGGCCTTGGTCAAGAATCCTGATTTGCTTACCATGGCAAGACTTGGGAGGGCTGCCGTGCCCCTGGACCTCCTGACCTATGCAAACAAGGATGAGCAACCGAGCGTGTTTCTGTTGCGCGAAGACCAGCGCCAGTCCATTTTGGCAGTCTTTAACTGGACGGACCGGCCGAGTTCTCACACTTTCACCTTTGCCGATTTAGAGCTTCCCGCGGAGCATGGGTACAAGTTATTGGACTCACTTGCGCAAGATCAGCCGCTGGCGATGGACCATGAAACACTCCGCTTGGACAATCAGCCGGCGCACTCTGTCAAGCTGATCAAGATCATTCATACGTCGATTCCGGTGGCCGCGCCTTCAATCGCCTTCCATGTACCGTTTGAAGCGAAGAACGGGGAAGAGATTGAGTTCTCCAGCGTCGCATCTAAGGACGGCGTTCCCGCGCTCGGATATCATTGGGACTTCGGCGATGGAGTGTCAGCCGATGGCGCGATCCTGACTCACACCTACACCGCCGCCGGAAATTACATAGTGCGGTTTACGGCGGAAGGCCTTGATGGCAAGTCCGCAGAGAAGACATTTTCGATCGCGGTCAGCGGATCGGTGAATCTTCCGCCTCCTCGGCGTTATCTCGAACCTCGCGAATAGCTGCACTCATGCAACCGCAGGATGACCTACTTGACCAGTTTCTGGATGACGGAAATCAGCTGTTCGGCGTTGAAGGGCTTCACAATCCAGCCGGTTGCTCCCGCCTTGCGCCCCGCATCTTTTTTCTCGGCCTGAGACTCAGTGGTGAGCATGAGAATGGGAGTAAAGGTGTACCCCGGCAGCTTGCGGACGGCGGTCATCATTTGGATGCCGTCCATATTGGGCATATTCAGGTCGGTGATGATCAGGTCAAATTTTCCAGCGCCTGCTTTGTCGAGGCCGTCTTTACCATCGACCGCCTCGACCACTTCGTAGCCTGCCTTGCCCAAGGTGAAGTTGACCATCTGCCGAATGCTGGTTGAATCGTCCACACTTAAGATGCGTCTCATGGTTGGTCCTTAATACCGCCGAAATACCGCCGAGCGTATCGCCTGGTATGTGAGTTCCGCCGCTTGCCGAAACCCGCATTCCGTCTTGGAACATGCGAACTCAAAACAATTCCGCGCTGTTGCCGGCGAGGGTTGTTTGGGCCACGGGCAAAGCCTTGCCGCGGAGCGCGGCCCGCAGCACCTCGCGCTCCATCTCGGTGGTGTAAGACGCGGAAAACAATTGTTCCATTTCGTCCGGGTCGTAGCGTTGCTTCACGCCGGGATCATCGATCTCCAACTGGCGTCTGACTTCTTCCACTTCCGTAAGGACCACGTCGAAACGGTCAAAGCAGGCATCGAGCAGATCGCCGGTGCTGCCGACCTTGGCGATCTTGTCCTGCATTTTTCCGGTGGCGACTTTCATCTCCTGGGCCTGCCGGGCGGCAAACGCGGCGGCGGTTCGCAGGTTCTCAAGACTGGTCCTGGTCTGCGCCTGAGCTTCCCGCAGCTTTTCGCTGGCGGCTTCGGAAAACGCCTCCATCAGCTCATTCGCGTGCTTCACCAGTACCATCAGCTCCTGCATAGCGTTCCCGGACTGATCGGTAATCTGGCCCCAGTCCGCCGAAACCCCCTTGATACTCTTCGCGATGGCAAGTATCACGTGGGCTTGCGTGCCCAGGTGGCTGGCTTCAATGATGGAGTTGAAGGTGAGCAACTGCAGCCGATTACGAACGGACTTTGACTTCTGCAGATGTTCGCCGACCAGTTGCATCAGGCTGGACAAGCCTCCGAGTGTGCCCTGGATTCTCTCGCTATAAGCCTGGCTCTCGCGCTCGAGACGTTCGATTTGAGCCAGCTGCGAGGACGCGTTCCGCTCCTGCTCAAGAACCATGGGGCCGATCCCGACCATGTCGGATGCGCTGACTTTCAGGATTCCGCCCATACACGTCCTGATTTGCGATGCCCAGTTGGCTACGGTTTCCTTGATGGCTCTCAATTGATACATCTGGATGGTAAGGCCGGCGTAAGCCCGAGGCAGCGCCTGATCGGCACCGGCGCCGGAGTTCTCGTCTCCGCACATTTCCGCTGCAATGAGCGCGAATCCCTCCTGCACATGCTCGATCTGCTGGCGAGTGATGTCGTGAGTCTGTATGGCGGTCACCGCTCCCGCAATCTGGCGGGCGATGTCCTCCACTCCTGACCGGAATTGCGCGGGCGCCCCCGAGAGTTGGGTCAGGCTGGACTCCACCGTTGCCAAAGCGTTGGCCAGGTCAACCTCCATGCGAGCCACGCTTTCCCGCAGACATGGCAGTTCGTCCGAAAGCACGCGCCTGGTGCCTTCAATCGCAGCTCTGCGGACTTCGGTATGCCTGGCGAGCTCCTGAATATCGTCGGTCACCGACTTGGAGAAGCCGGCCAGTTCGCGGGCGAGGTACTGGAAACCGGCGCCCACGTCGCCGAGATGAGCCACCTCGATGTTGGTGAGAACGCTCAATGCCTTGGTTTCAATCGCAATCGCCGCCTGGCCCTGAGTTACCCGAGATAGTTCGCCCAACACATTCACTTCCTTCGTCACTGTCTCCAGGATTCCGGCAGTCGCCTGCAGCCTCTCTTCCATGAATTGTCTGGCTGCTGCGCCCAGGGCTTGCACCTTGGGCAGAACGGAGCGGACGCTTTCATTTTCCACGCATTCGACAATAGCGGCCGCCAGAAGCATGATCGTGTCGGCATAGCCGGCAAGGCCTTCAAAAGCCCTGGCCACGCCCCCGATCTCGGTCTCGGTAGTGATGGCCAGAGCCTGAAGCTCTCCGGTTGCCTTCTTCAGAGGGCCGGCAACGTCGATTTTGGTGGCACTACTCATCGCGACTTGTCCTGCGGCCGGCCTCATCGAGCGTAGTTGAGCATGGCCCCGGCCACTGCGTCCAAAGGCAGAACCTTATCGACCGCGCTCCGTTTAATGGCTTCATTTGGCATACCGAAGACCACGCAAGTCGCTTCGTCCTGAGCAATCGTTTTTGCCCCGGCTTGTTTCATTTCCAGCATGCCCCGGGCGCCGTCATCGCCCATTCCGGTGAGAATTACGCCCACGGCATTTTGTCCGGCGTAGCGCGCGGCGGAACGAAACAACACGTCGACCGAAGGACGGTGACGGCATACCAGCGGTCCATCTTTGATTTCGACGTAGTAGCGAGCGCCGCTCCGCTTGAGCAGCATGTGATGATTCCCCGGCGCGATCAGGGCGTGTCCCCGCAGTACGGTATCGTTCGACTCCGCTTCCTTGACCGTGATGCGGCATAGGCCATTCAGGCGGTCGGCAAAGGCTCGGGTAAAGACCTCGGGCATGTGTTGCACGATCACAATGCCCGGAGCATCGGGCGGAAGCGCCTCCAGCAGAGTCTTAAGCGCTTCAGTTCCCCCGGTTGAGGCGCCGACGGCCACTACTTTCTCCGTGGTTTCGGCCATGGCGTGAGTAGCGGGAGAGAGAATCGCGTCCGCGGTTAGCTTGGGCTGGACCGCGCGCCTGGGCTTCAGAGTTTGCAAACGCGCCCCGGCCGCAGCCTTGACCACCTGGCAGAGGATAATGCGCGAATCCTCGAGAAACTGTTTGCTGCCCACGCGAGGCTTGGCGATGATGTCGACCGCCCCATACTCCAGCGCCTTGAGAGTGCTCTGCGCGCCCTCCTCGGCCAGACTGGAACAGATCACGACGGGTATCGGATGTTGGCTCATGATCTTCTGCAGGAAGGTCAGGCCGTCCATGCGCGGCATTTCGATATCCAGAGTGATTACATCCGGTACCTGTTCGCTGATCCTGTCGGCCGCCACGAAGGGGTCGGCAGCGGTGGCGATGACCTCGATTTCCGGGTCACTGGAGAGCACTTCGCTGAGTGTCTGGCGAACCACCGCGGAGTCATCGACGATCAGCACGCGAATTCTCGGTTTGCTCATAAGCTTGATACCGCCGCTCCATGTCCCGCTACCCATCCAGTACAGCGGCGGATACGCTGCCTGGTTACCCGCGTACTTTTACCCGCCTGCTTATCATCCGAGCCGGCGGAGCAGCACTTCCCCGGTCCTGGTGAAGAAACGAATGTTTAGGCCTGAAGTACCTCCCAGGCTGGAGGCGAACACCGCAAAACCCTCCTCATGCAGGACTTCGATCGCGGCCTCACAATTCAGTTTTCCGACCGTAGGTTTCGAGCCCTTATCGCTGACCAGGAGTACATCGGCGCCGCCAAACAATTTGACTTGCACCTCGGTGCGCAGCACACCGCATTTATCAAACCGCCGGGCGGCATCCCGAATGGCGAAATCCACATAACGGCGGCCGGCCTCGACACTCAAAGCCGCGGCCAGGTTCGCCGGGCACCTGGGCAACTGGGAATGCGTCAGGGCGCCCATGCGGAGCCTCGGACTCCAGAAGGTGACGCCGACGCAGGAACCGAGAATCGTCCGGATGATCGCTGGTTCGCGAGCGAAGTACGCCTCTCCTGGGTGCAAATAAACCTCCGGCAGCTCGTTCTCAAGTTCCAGCATTTTCTCTCCTGTAGGCGGCCGGCGCGACCGCTACCAAGGGGAGATCCATATCGTGCAGGCTCTCGGAATGGCCGACGAAAGCGTATCCGCCGGCTACAAGCTGGTTGGTCAACTTTTGCAAGATCCGCTGCTGCGTGGGCCGATCGAAGTAAATGATCACATTGCGGCAGAAGAACACGTCCACTTTTTGCTTCAAGCCGAAGTCGGCATCCATGAAGTTGAGACGGCGAAACTCCACCAACTGCCGCAGTTCCGGAACCACCCGCAACCGATCGGAATCGGGAGTGCGGCTGCGCATGAAGTACTTGCGCCGCAATTCCGGCGCTACCGGACGCACGACGGCGGCGGCGAAGACTGCCTGGCTGGCTTTGGCCAGCACGGTGTTGGAAATGTCAGTGGCCAGCACCTTGAACCGAAACCCAGGGTGGGCGAGTCCATACTCATTCAGCACGATTGTGAGGGTGTAGGGCTCCTCGCCGGTGGAGCAGCCCGCGCTCCAGATCAACAGCGGCCTCCCGCTCTCGTTGCGCGCCATCAAGTCGGGGATCGCCTTCCGCACCAGAAACTCGAAATGGTCGGGCTCGCGGAAGAAATCGGTTTTGTTGGTGGAGACTACGTCGATTAAATGGACGATCTCTTCCTTCTGGCCGTGAGCCCCGAACAGATACTCACAGTACTCGGTGAAGGAGTTCAGATTCAGGCCGCGCAAGCGCCGCTTAATGCGCAGCTCCAGCATGGTCTTCTTGTCCGCACTCAGGTTGATGCCCGACTGGGCATAGATCAGCTTACGCAGCCGGCCAAAGTCGGAGTTGGAGATGATCTCATCGCGCGCGCTCATGGCATGCACCGAGCGCTCGACGCGCTCCCACCCCTCTCCGTCAAGCGGTCGATTCCACCACCGCTGGGCTCGCCTCCGGCATGCGGACGGCGGATAATTGTTCGGCCGAGAAAACCCGATCGATGTCCAGAATCATGACGAACTGGCTGTCGCGCTTGCCCATGCCCTTAATGAAATCGGTCCGAATGTGAGTTCCGATTCTCGGGGCGGGCTGGATCTGATCCGGTTCCATGTCGATTACTTCCTCCACCGAATCGGCGAGCGCGCCAATTACGGTGGACTCGTTATCCAGCAAGACCTCGACCACTACGATGCAGGTGTTCCTGGTCTTCTCGGTTTTCGACATTTCGAGACAGAGCCGCAAGTCGACGACGGGCACAACGCTGCCCCGCAGGTTGATCACCCCGCTCATGAAGTCGGGCGTCCGGGGGATTTCGGTAATGTTCGTGAAATCGAGCACCTCTCGAACCTTGGCCACGTCGGTGGCGAACACCTCGTTGCCGAGCTTGAAGGTAAGATACTGCCGCGTCTCCGTGATTTCGCTAACGCTCATAATCAGCTCCTTTTCGCATTCTGAAGGCAAGCGCGGGCCGCTGGCGGCCCGCGCCGGACCCGGTTAGAAGCGCTCGAATTCCTTGTCGAGGTCATCGCTCTTATCTTTGAGCTTGAGGCTCACCCCGCCTCCTGCGGCCGCCGCCTTCTTAGCCAGCGGGGCCGGATGGCCGTTCGCCTTTGCCGGCTTGGCCGCGGGCGCATCAAAGTGCCGTTGCGGTTTTGCGGCTGGGGCCCGGGGCGGAGCTGTGTGAGCGCTGTCTCCGGTGTGGAAGAAGGCCAGCGCGCCCACCAGTTGTTCGGACTGGCTGGTCAGCTCCTCGGTGGTGGCAGCCATCTCCTCGGAAGCGGAAGCGTTCTGCTGGATGACCTTTTCCAGTTGCACCAGCGCCTGATTGATTTGTTCGGCGCCGGTATCCTGTTCCTTGCTGGCGGCCGCGATCTCCTGCACCAGTTCCGCCGTTCTCTGGATATCGGGCACCAGTTTGGTCAGCATTTCGCCCGCTCTCTCCGATACCTTGACCGTGGTGCCGGAAAGTTGGTTGATCTCGCCGGCGGCCTTCTGACTGCGTTCGGCCAGCTTGCGCACTTCCGCCGCTACCACGGCAAAACCTTTGCCATGTTCGCCGGCCCGCGCCGCTTCGATGGCCGCATTCAGAGCCAGCAGGTTGGTCTGGCGCGCGATCTCCTCGATGATCGAAACCCGGCTGGCGATCTCCTTCATGGCCGCCACCGCTTCTACCACCGACTTGCCGCTTTCCTGCGCGTCGGTAGCCGACTTGTTTGCGATCTTGTCGGTTTGCTGCGCGCTGTCGGCATTTTGCTTGATGTTGGAAACCATCTCCTCCATCGAAGACGACGCTTCCTCGGCCGAAGCCGCCTGCGCGCTCGCGCCCTTCGACACTTCCACCGACGTCGTGCTGATAGCCGCGCTGGCCGAGGCTACCTCGCCGGCGATGCTGCGAATGTCCATCACCACCCGCGTGATGCCGGCCACCATCCCAGCCAGCGCCTGCATCAGCTTGTCCTGCGGCGACCGTTCCCGCAAAACCACCGTCAGGTTCCCATTCGCCATCTCCTCGGCCGCCGTGGCGACCTCGTTCATGGCCAGGATCAGGGCATTGAGGTTGTCCTTGATCAGGTTGAAGTCGCCATGATAGGTATCCGTGATTTGCGGCGGCATGTCGCCTTTGCTGATGCGATCGATGTACCCGGCAGTGAACTTGAGCGGAGCAATCACGGCGTCGAGGATAGAGTTCACGCCGCGCACGATCTCGGCATAGGCGCCGCGGAACTGGTCGTGTTTTCCCCGTTCGGACAACTGCCCGGCGTTCGAGGCATCGGTTAAGCGAGCCAACTCTTTCTGCAGGCTTTGCAGAACGACCGCGATATTATTGACTGCCTGCTTCATCTTTTCGTGGTCGCCCTTGTAGG
>Ga0302320_10007533_pt1 | contig 23950 bp, 20 predicted proteins | sample Bog_T0_3_FD_202130 | JGI IMG/M metagenome (GOLD analysis project Ga0302320, IMG submission 202130) | Peat permafrost microbial communities from Stordalen Mire near Abisko, Sweden - Bog_T0_3 | ecosystem: Environmental > Terrestrial > Soil > Wetlands > Peat | place: Sweden: Abisko, Stordalen Mire...
TGCACGTCTCCCAGTCCCGTCCCGGGTAGCCGGTCGCCGGGATATGCTGCTCAGGCGTCTCCGTATCCCCGGCATATCCGCCGCCCAGCCGATTATTCTGGATGATTTGCGGCTGCAACTCCTCCACTGTATCATAGAGCTTTGTCGCCCGGTCCTTGTTCATATCGATGGGCGTATCCCACCACAGCACCGCCAGCGGACCGTAATGAGTCAGTAACTCCCGCACCTGCGGCACCGCCACGTGCGCGATGTAGTCGTCCATGTCATGCTGCTGTGCCTTGTCCCATTTGCCTCCGGCCGCCGCGCCCCCGTTGTTCCAATCCTGCGCCTGGGAGTAATATACCCCCAGCTTCATCCCCTGCCTCTTGCACGCGGCCGCCAATTCCTTGAGCGGATCGCGCCCAAACGGGGTCGCCTTGTAAATGCTCCAGTTGCTGTAATCCGTATCGAACATTGCAAACCCGTCATGGTGCTTCGCCGTGATCACCATGTATTTCATCCCAGCATCCTTCGCGATCCGCACAAACTCATCCGCATCGAATTGGGTCGGGTTGAACTGCGTCGCGAAAGCCTCGTATTGCGCCATCGGGATCTTCCCGCGGTTCATGATCCACTCCCCGATTCCCGGCACCGGCTTCCCCTGGTAATACCCCGCCGGCACCGAATAAACCCCCCAGTGGATAAACATCCCAAACTTCGCCTCCCGCCACCAGGCCATCCGGACATCTCGATGCGCCGCATCCTCCGGTCGTGGATCCGCCTTTATGACGGTGCAGCTCAAAATCGAGACCAGAAAAAAAGCGACGAAGGACCGGGGATTTCGCATGGGGCACGGTTGTTTGGGGGCTGTCGGGGAAAACAGTGAAATACCGGAGCCGCGCCGAAGTTGCGACCTATTCAATCTCTTGGTGGCCGCAGCTACGTTTATTTCCGTCCCAATCACACTTTCATTTCGGCACGGCACGCACCACCTTTGCGATCAATGCGCCCCCTCATTCCGTTACTCGCCCTTTCCTTCCTCGCCTCCTCCCTACGCGCCAACGAACTCAAAGTCGCTTGCGTCGGGGATAGCATCACCTTCGGCATGGGGGCGCCCACCGGCTGGGATTACCCTTCGCAGCTCCAGCGCATGGTCGTCGACGGCTCCTATTTCGTAAGAAACTTCGGCGTCTCTGGCGCCACACTGATGCGCCATGGAGATCGTCCGTACGACCTGCAAACCGCCTTTACCGCCGCTGTCGCATGGCACCCGGATATCGTCGTCATCATGCTGGGCGCCAACGATTCCAAGCCCAAAAACTGGGGCCCGCACCAAGCCGAGTTCGACGGGGATTACCGCTGGCTCATCAGCCAATTTCCGCCGGATAATGGAACTCCTCCTACCATCTTCCTCTGCCGGCCTTGCTGGGTGGCTGGCACCGGCAAATACGGCATTACCGATCCGATCATCCAGCAGGAAATCCACATTATCGATAAAATCGCTGCCAATCTGCATCTGAAGGAAATCGATATGCACGCCGCCCTCCAGGGTCACCCGGAGGATTTCAAGGACACCGTCCACCCAAACCAGGCCGGCGCAACCCTCATGGCAATGACCGTTTACAAGGCCCTCACGGGCCATGATTTCACTTCGCAAGTTCCCGATCCATCCCCCACCCCCTGAAGACCCGGACGTCCTTCACTGCTGAAATCGGAAGTACCTCCGAATGTAGAACATATATCCCAAGTAGAGCGCCAGCGATCCCGTCATCATCCACACCATTCCATTTCCCGTCAGCAGACCAAACCCATTGATCTGCGCGATCTCCTGTCGCGAATAGTTCATGAGCCGGTACATCTCCGCGAGATCATGCCTTGCAAAGGTTACCATCGATGACGCCGACATTACGCAGCTCAGGATTAAAACCGCCCACCATCCTCGCGGATCCAGCTTGTACATCCCCCACGCCGCAAAGGCCCAAACGATGGCCAGCACCAGGCACAAAACGATGGACGGTGTCCCAGTGAGGAAATTTCCGAAAAACGGGAACACAAAATGTCCGGCAAACGGCATGATCACCAACATCGGAACCGAAAAGATCAGGCACAATACTATCGCGAGCACCGGCAGCGGACAGGCATCCGTCCATCTGGGCGTGGCGTCTCGCGCATCGCAGGTCGCCTTCACATGCCGGCTGGAATAGAAGAACGTCCAGATCGCCGGCAGAATCAGGAAGAGGACGCCCAGCACACACATTGCTGCAATCATCATCGCACCGGCCGTTCCCGCGGCGGGTTGCGCCTGCCCTCCTTTCGCAATGCCGGAGTTGATGTTCGCCACCATTGCCGGCATCTCCCATGCCATGAATCCGATCATGATGACCCCAATGATCAGCCAGCCCCAGGAAAAGATCAGCAGCAGCGCCCTTGCCCAACGCCGCGCCATGATCGATCCAATTCCGAGCCACACCAGGGCTACTGCCAGGATTCCGTAAGTGCAGAACGCTGGGACCAGCGCACCGGCCGGGGCTTGCGAGGGCCCCGAGGGAATCTTCGACGCTGCCATCTGGGCAACCAACATCAGCGGGACGCATAACGCCGATACACCTCCCATCATCACCGTCAGGACGCCAAAGAGTACTAGGCCCGCCTTGCGATCCTTGAAGGCATAGGCCTCGGATCCGGACAATTCGCCTTCCGCATGGGTATCGCTCATAAGATTTGGAGGGGGTTGAGCCTGACTATTCCGCGCAGAAACCGTAGCGGGTCCGGGCCCAAACCGATATCCAAATCCTTTTACGTTTTTTGCCCAAACTCCAGCGCCTCCCGCAGCGCCTCCCACGCCAGCAGCGCGCACTTAACCCGCTGCGGAAACTCCTTCACCCCGCCCAATGCGGAGATCTCCCCTTTCGGCATCTCGCCCTTCCCCTGCACCCCGTCGCGCACCTGCCGGAACAGTTCGCCCGCTGCCTCGCACCCCTTCCCCTTCACGGCCCGGGTCATCATCGACGCGGAGGCCATGCAGATCGCGCACCCCTGTCCCGTAAAGCGCACATCCTCGATCCGCCCGTCCGCCAGCTTCAGTTGAAGTGTTACCTCATCTCCACAGGTCGGGTTCTCCGCCGGGACTGTCACCGTCGCATCCGGAAGCTCTCCTCTGTTCATCGGCCTTTTGGCGTGATCCAGGATGATCTCCTGGTACAATTCGGGGAGGTTCATCGCCTGAAAAACCTCTCGATCTGCTCTACCGTCTCCACCAGCCGGTCCACCTCCTCCGGCGTGTTGTAAAAGTAAAAACTCGCCCGGGCCGTCGATGCCAGCCCCAGCTTCCGCATCAGCGGCTGCGTGCAGTGATGTCCCCCGCGTAGCGCCACTCCTTCCTCGTTCGCAAGCGTTACCACATCGTGCGCATGCACCCCTTCCAGTGCGAAGCTCACCAGCCCTGCCCTCCCCTCCCGCGGCCCCAGCAGCCGCATCCCTGCGATCTTCCCCAGCCGCGCGTAAGCCTCCCGCGCCAAGTCCGTGTCGTGATCGAAAATTCTCCCCCGCCCCAGTTCATCCAGATATTCAACCGCCACCCCCAACCCGATCGCCCCCGCGATATCCGGCGTCCCCGCCTCAAACCGGTGCGGCGCCTCCTTGAACGTGGTCCGGTCATATCCTACTCGTGCAATCATCTCGCCCCCACCCTGCCACGGTGGCATCCCTTCCAGCAAGTCGGCCCGACCGTACAAGGCCCCGATCCCCGTCGGCCCGCACAACTTGTGTCCGGAGAAAGCCAAAAAATCGCATCCCATCTCCCGCACATTCACGAGTAAATGTCCTGCGCTTTGCGCCGCGTCGACCAGCGTCGTTACCCCGTTTTCCCGGGCAATGGCGCACAGCTCCGCAGCCGGGTTGATCGTCCCCAGCGAGTTCGAGATATGCACGAACGAGAAAAGTTTCGGCCTCCGCCCCAGCGCCTCGCGCACCGCCTCCATATCCAGCAGACCCTCGTCTCCCGTCACCGGCGCCCACTCAATCCGCGCCCCAGTCCGCTCCACCAGCAACTGCCACGGCACGATATTGCTGTGATGCTCCATTTCGGTCAGCAGGATCACATCCCCTGGTCCGATATTCCGCCAACCCCAGCTTTGCGCCACAAGGTTGATCCCCTCCGTGGTCCCCCGCGTAAAAACGATCTCCTCCGTCCCCGCCCCGATGAACCGTCCCACCCGTTCCCGCGCCACCTCATACTGCGCCGTCGCCCGGTTGCTCAGCTCATGCAAGCCCCGGTGCACATTGCTGTTGTCCCGCTCATAAAATCCCGACAGGGCCTCGATCACCCGTCGCGGCTTCTGAGTCGTTGCCGCATTATCCAGGTACACCAGCGGCTTCCCATGGACCTGCTGGTCCAAAACCGGGAACTCATCGCGAATCTCAGCGCCCAATGGTCGCAACGGCTGCATATGGTCACAATCTAGCAGCATTCCCACCCCCCAGCACAATCGAATCGATCGGTTCCTCGGGGCCTGTATTGTTGCAGATCTTTGCCGGCGGAGAGAACCCAGGCGGAGGGGTGCGATTCAAATCCGACTCGAGGGATACTCCACTTCATTTCAACAAGCTGCTCGCGATCTTATCCGCCGCCATCGCGGATAGGGGCGGCGTCGCGCTGATCAATCCCGCCCGGAATGCCGGGTAATCCCGGTTCAGCCGCTGCCAGTGCGCAATTCGTGCCTCCAGCTTGTCTCGCACGCCTCGGTACCGCGCTGCCTTCGTCGCCCCATGCCCCATCGAGACACCGATCCAAAGCGCCGGAAGACCCAGCACAATAAAACTCTCACCCCCATTCTTGATCGCAATGCCAAGCACCACCAAGACGACGGACCCCCAGCGCCGGACCTCCTTCAGAGCATCCGGTAAATCCGACTCCCGCGCCTGCGCAAGCTCGCTCTCTCCGCCGTCCGGCTTCTTCAGAATTGAGTCCTCGAGGACCTGAAGAAACTCCTGCCGCGCCGATCCCAACTTCGGGATCACATCGCGCAGCCACCGGGCGCACTCGAGGTAATCTGGGTAACTCCCTTGCCTGAACGCATCCGACGCCTTCGTCAGCGCATCTCCCAGTCGGTATTTACGCCCAAGACACGTTTCAAAATCACGCTCCCCGAACTTCGCCGCTTTCAACTGCGAGTATTGCCGCTTCGCGTCCTCGAGGTTCGATTGAACCGCATCCTTCGCCCTTTCATGCAAATCCGTCAGGAACGCCGTGACTTTATCGCCAAGCTTCTCGTAATCGCCATCGTCCAGCGCCCTCAACGCATAGGGCGGATCCAGAAGCATCGCGTTTCGCAGATGCCGTAACGCACCCGGCCCATCTCCTGCATGGGCACTGAACTTGCCCTGCTGAAAGTGCGCCTCCGCAAGGCCATTATTCAACGCGATCGCCTCCGTCGTCCATTGCTGCGCATCCGACATTTGCCCCTGGCAGTAACTCGCATGGCCCGCTGCGAGGTAGGCCCGCGCCGCCTCGGACGGATGATTCGTGCGCGCATACTTTGCGGCTTCCAGCAGGGAACGCGACGCCTCTGCAAGGTCGAGTACCCCCTCTTCCGTATCGTCAACGTTGCCCAACCGGATGACCCCCAAGAAGTAGTGGAACCGGAAATCCACCCAGTACCCCATCGACCCGCCAAATCCATCAATCGCCAATTGGATCGCCGCGAGCGCGGTCGCACCGTTATGCCGCCGATATTCCTCGCGTGCTTTCCGATATTGCTCGTAGGCCCTTGTTCGCCCCGGGTTATTCGATGCGCCGGCGAGTTCTTCCGGCGGATCCCCCATCCGCCCGGCCATGGCGAGCAATTGTGCATATTCCCACCGGTACGTGGAATCGATCTCCCGAATCTTCTGAATCCCCGGATCGATCTTATATTGCAAAACCTCGATCGGCATTCCTCCCGCATTCTTTGCCGTCTCACGCAGTGTGATTCCCAGCAGTTCCAGTTGCGGATTGGAAACGATTAGAGGCCGAATTCCCGCAGGCACCTCCGCCGTCACCGCCCCTTTCTGCTTTTTGGAGCGAAGATAATCCGCGTACGAGAGGCCCATTCCCCAGACAAAGGTGCTCATCGCCCCGGCACCTCAATGAGATCTTCAAGCCGTGGAAAATTCAATCCCGCCGCCGCGATTTCCAGCAGATGCATATTTCGCGGCAAATCCATAAAACGACGTCCCCTTGGGTAGAGCAAAGCGGGTTCCAAATCGAGAAAACTCTTCCGCGGGGAACCCGCCCACCTGGACTCTCATGTGGATAGCCACTTTTCCCATTGAAAATCCCGCCCCCTCTTCACAAAGTGCCTCCCCCACATGCTTCTGGATCAATATCTCGCGGAGCGCTCGGCGCTGGTGGATAAGGCGCTTGGCCGTTTCCTCCCTAAGGCCACCGTCAAACCCGCCACTCTCCACAAGGCGATGCGCTACAGCCTCTTTGCGGGCGGCAAGCGTCTTCGCCCCATCCTCGCCCTCGCAGCCGCGGAGGCCTGCGGCGGCTCCATCGACGCCGCCCTGCCCCACGCCTGTGCCGTCGAATGCATCCACACCTACTCTCTCATCCACGACGATCTCCCCTGCATGGATGACGATGACCTCCGCCGCGGCAGGCCGACCAATCATAAGGTCTTCGGCGAAGGCGTCGCCGTCCTCGCCGGCGATGCCCTCCTTACCATCGCCTTCGAGATCCTCAGCCACGCTGCCCCCACCCGCCGATATGACATGACCACCCTCATCCGCGAGCTCTCCACTGCCGCCGGCAGCCTGTGGCTCATTGCCGGCCAGGTACTCGACCTCGAGGGCGAAGGCAAACCCACCTCCCCCAGGGATCTCAAGTTCATCCATCAATCCAAAACCGCTGCCCTTCTGACTGCCTCCATCCGGCTCGGCGCCATGAGCGCCAATGCGACAGAGTCGAAATTGCAGGCCCTCACCGATTTCGGTCAAGCCCTCGGCCTCGCCTTCCAGGTCATCGACGATATCCTCGACGTCACCCAGACGAGCGAAAAGCTCGGCAAAAGCGCCGGCAAAGACGTTGCTGCCCAAAAGGCCACGTACCCCGCCGTCTTCGGCCTCGACCGTTCCCGCGCCGAGGCCCAGCGCCTTACCGTCGCCGCCCGCGCCGCCGTCCAGCCTTTCGGCAAAAACTCTGCCCCCCTCCTCGCTCTCGCGGATTATCTGCTGAACCGCGATTACTAGCTCCTGGTTTGCTCCGCACTGCGCGCGAGGCAGTTGCATCAGTGTTCTCCCGTACGGATTTTCCGCTTCGGGGAGTCCAAAAATTGCTAAATCTGGCAATTTGACCATGAGACTCGGCCTTGCACCACTGATACTGACCTTCGCCCTTGCCGCCCTCCCTTCCTATGCAGCCGAGGGAATATTTGGCGCAGGAGCCGGGGCAAGGTCCATGTCCATGGGCGGAACGGACGTCGCATCCCCTTTCGGCCCACTTTCCGCAATGGCCGCCAACCCCGCCGGACTCAGCTTGCTCACCGGCCCCCAAGCCGATGCCGGCTTCATCGGCGCCAGCCCATACGGCCGTTTCGGCTCGAAAACCGGCGGGAGCGGCACCCTGTCCACCGACTTCGACCTCGCCCCGGAAGGCGCCATCGCCGCGCCCGTACGCTCCACCCCCTTTACGATTGGCGTCGGCGTCGCGCCCCAGACCGGCCTCTCCGCTCACTGGAATTACCCCGATCCCCCCGGTGGCCTCGGCGGCGCGACCAGCTACGGCCAGCAGCACGACAACTCTGAAATCGAGGAAATCCGTTTTGCCATGGGTGTCAGCGTCGCCGTCACCTCCCGGCTCTCTATCGGCGGCTCCTTCGGGCTCAACTACAACGAGAACCTCCTTCAAGCGCCGTACATCTTCCAGAGCCAGCACGTCCTCCGCGGTTTCAAGACCCTCCTCGACCTGAGCACCAGAGGCTGGGGTGCCAACGGAACCGCCGGCGTCCTCTACCGCGCTACCAACACCCTCACCTTCGGACTATCCTACGAGAGCCGCACCACCATGAAAACCTATGGCTCCGCCTCCGGCAACGCCGGCGCTCAGCTCAACGCCCTCGGCCCCGCTTTCGCCGGCGTCCGCCGCGACTTTCATTACAATGCCGAGGTTGACAACACCTTCCCCCAGACCATCTCCGGCGGCGTCGCTTGGAAATTCCTCCCCGCCTGGGAAGCCTCCACCCAGGTAGACTGGGCCAACTGGGCCGACGCCTTCTCTACCCTCCCCGTCAAACTTACCGACGGGAACAATCCGCAAATTAACGCTCTTGTCCGCTCCAATCACCTGCAGGACGATATTCCACTCCAATGGAAAAACCAGTTCACCTACCGCCTCGGCCTCGAGCACTCCCTCACCCCTAACTTCCTCCTCCGGTGCGGTTATTCTTACGGCAAAAGCCCGGTACCCGACGCAACGCTTACTCCACTCACCGCCGCGATCCCGGAGAACACTCTCTCCGCTGGCGCCGGCTATATTTGGCGCTGGCTTGAGGTCGATCTTGCCTACCAGTGGGACATTCCCATCACTCGACACGTGGGAACCAGTGCACTGCTGGACGGTGAATACTCCGGCAGCACGGTCCGGGACGGCATTCAATGGATCGGCTTGACCACATCAGTCCGCTTCTAACGGCCGGATACCCGGTCCTTCCCACGCTATCTTACCCCTACCGCCAGGTTCGGCGAAATCTCCGCTGTTATCGGCGACGTTTCCCCATGCTCCAGCCGCCCCGCCGCCACAAATGCGATCATCGCCGCGTTATCCGTGCACAGCCCCGGCTCCGCGAGCCGCAGTTCCATTCCCTGCGCCGCGCAAACCTGCCGGAAGCGCTCCCGCAGCCGCGAATTGCAACTCACCCCTCCGCTCACGGTCACCAGCTTTTGTCCGCATTTCCGCGCGGCGGCCATGGTCTTCGCCACGAGCACATCCACCACTGCTTCCTGGAAGGATCCGCACAGGTCCGATATCGTTTGCCCATCGGTCAGGTCCACTTTCGGTAGAAGATAACGAACCGCCGTCTTCAGCCCGCTAAAGGAAAATGCCGCGTCCCCGGAGTCCATCATGCTTCGCGGAAGCGGAAACCTCGCCGCATTCCCCTGACGGGCCCGCTTGTCGATTTCCGGCCCACCCGGATACGGCAGCCCCAGCAGCTTCGCAACCTTGTCGAATGCCTCACCCGCCGCGTCATCCCGCGTCTGCCCGAGCACCCGGTAATCTCCCGCGCCCAGCACCTCCACCAATAGTGTATGCCCGCCACTCACCACGAGCGCCACGCAAGGTTCCACGGCTCCGCCGAAGAAGGGCGAAAGCAAATGCCCCTCCAGGTGATTGATTGCGAAGAACGGTTTTCGAAGTCCGACTGCCAGGCCTTTCGCCGCGGAGAACCCCACCATCAACGATGTCGCCAAGCCCGGCCCGGCCGTCGCCGCCAAGCCGGCCACCTCGCCCAGCTCCACTCCGGCGTCCCGTAAAGTCCGCTCAATCAATGGCCGCACAGCCAGCAGATGATTCCGCGAAGCCACCTCGGGGACCACTCCACCAAAGCGGTTGTGCAATTCGATCTGGGAAGCCACCTCTCCCGCAAGCAACTCTCCCGGCGCGCGAAGCACGGCTACCGCCGTCTCGTCGCAGGAGGTCTCGATGGCCAGCACTACCGGCCCACCCGTCATTGCAGCGCGGTGTCCGGCTTGCGCCCTTTGATCGACACCGTCTTCTGCCCAGTCCGTTCCGCGTAAATCATCACGCCCTTCAGCGCGTCCACTGCCCGGTCCAGTTGGGGGTCGCGAAATCCTGCCAATTCCTTCTTTTCATCGTCACTCAGCAATTCCTCCCGGCGCGAAAGCAGGAGCAGCCGCTCCTCTTCGGAGGTCAATGTCGCGTGGATATTCGGGGTCACACCATGCTCATGAATCACTTGGTGGCTGGGGGTATAATATTTCGCCGTCGTCAGCCGCAGCGCCGACCCATCGGGCAATTGCATCACGCTCTGCACCGATCCTTTCCCGAAAGTCGTCTCCCCCACCACGATCGCCCGTCCAAGGTCCTTCAGCGCTCCCGCCACGATCTCCGCGCCGCTCGCGCTGCTTCCGTTTACGAGGATCGCTATCGGGTAATCCGGGTGTTCCTTGCCTGTATCAGATGTCCAATAATTCCGTTTCTGCGACGGCATCCGACCCTCGGTCGAGACTACTACCGTATGCGGGGGCAAAAACTGCCCGCAGACATCCACCGCGCTGTTTAGCAGTCCACCCGGGTTATAGCGCAGGTCGATGATCAGCGCCTGCATCCCCTGCGCCTCCAGTTCATCCAGTCGCTTGCTCAGGTCGGCCGCCGTCGGCTCGTTGAATTGCGTGATTCTCACGTAACCCACCTTGTAATCCCCGGCAATTTCCGGCCCCAGGATATGCGCATCCTTCACGCTCGGCACCTTGATGATCGCCCGCTCCATCGTGAAATCCTTAATTTCCTTGGTGGCCGGTCGAAGGATCGTCAACGTCACTTTCTGCCCGGGGTCGCCCCGCAGCTTTGCAATCGCATCGCTCAATTCCATCTTCTCCGCCGATTCCCCATTGATCTTCAAAATTTGGTCCCCTGGCAGCAATCCCGCCTTGAACCCGGGCGTGTCTTCCATCGGCGAAACGACTATCAGGTTTCCATCTTTTGCCGACACCACCACCCCGAGCCCCCCGAACTGGCTCTTTGTATCGTCTTGCATCCCCTTGAAGTCGTCGGGATCCATGAACTGGCTATGAGGGTCCAGCGCCCCCAGCATCCCCCGCATCGCTCCGTACGTCAGATCGTGAAATGAAATCTTTTTGTCATCGACGTAATCCTGCCGGATCAGCTCCAGAGCCCGCGTAAACACGGAAAAAGAAGTGTACTCCGAGTCGTCGGTCTCCCCTTGGGAATTTCCCGCCGGCTGCACTTGCGGCTGCCCCTGATTCTGGAGTTGCGGCGGATCCACCGCCCACGCCGACCGGGGCGCGTACCCGCCCAGTAAAAGCGATATTCCCGCCAAGAACCCTAAGTACCGCATGGTCATGAGATGGACAGTAACATTGGCTCGATCTTTTGCATTCTGATTTTTCGCAGCCCAGGCGCCGTAAAAAACGAAAACCCCGGCCTGCGAGCAAAGCCCCGGCCGGGGTAAATCGCCAATCAGCCTTCTACCCAACACCGAGGTCGCTCAGCAACCCGGGAGTGATGGTCCCGGTAACCGGCAATCCATTCGCCTGCTGGAAAGCCGCGATGGCCGCCTGAGTGTGTGGGCCGATAACGCCGTCAACAGGCCCTTGATAATACCCTTGCTGTTGCAGCGCAGCCTGTACCTGGACGCTCACGGGAGTGCCGGAGTTATATCCAGACCCATAGGCATATCCGGGACCGTAATAACCGAAGCCCGGGTCAATGATGAACCAGCCGTTATTGAACCACCGGTAATGATGCCCGCCCCAGAAGTATTCGGATCCCTGGTTCCAGCCCCGGTGTGAAGCGAAGGCATACTGGTAATGGTTCCGCCCGTTCGCATATCCGCTCCCCCCGAAGGCTACGTTCGACCGGTTGCTGGTGTAACTCCGGCTATTCACGGTGTTGCGCGTGTTCGTCGAGCGATTCACGGCGAAGTTTCGCGTAGACGTATTAACGCGCTTCACGCGGGCTGCCGCTACCGTGTTATTACGCACGGGTCTGTGAGCAGCCGCAATCATCCGCCGTGGCGCCGCCCGGTGCACTGCCGCTACGTGAGGGGACGCTCGATGCGCTGCCGCGACGGCGTGCGCTGCCGGCGCCGCTTTCTTGCGGTCATCCCGCCCAAAGGCCGGCCCGCCAATCAGCAGCACCGCCGCCAAAGCCAATCCAGTAAAGAGTCTCGTTTTCATAATTCGTTAATGTGGTTTACATTTTATTCGACGATGAATCTCGAAAAGGATTCATCCACCCGCGAAAAACATCATCCGGGGGAATTCCACTTTCCCGCATATAGGCCCTGCGGGCCCCATTCCCCGCCCTTGCTTACGCCGCGTCCTTGTCCTGCTTCTTCCGGATAATCGGAGTCCGCTTCCCTTCGACCACTGCCCGGTTAAGGGTCACGTCGGCGATGTCTTCCCGGCTGGGGATGTCATACATGACCTCGAGCATGATCTTCTCAAGCATCGACCGGAGCGCCCGGGCGCCGGTCTCCTTTTTCACCGCCTGTTGGGCCAGTGCCCGCAAGGCATCCTTGGTGACCGTCAGGTTCACTCCCTCCATCGCCAGCAGTTTCGAGTACTGCTTGATCATCGCGTTCTTGGTGTCCGTCAGGATGAGCATCAACTCGTCCTCGGTCAGCGCATCCAGCGCTGTCACCACGGGCAGGCGACCAATGAATTCGGGGATCATCCCAAAGCTCAGCAAATCTTCCGGCTCCGTGAATTTGATCGCCTCGCGGGTGAGCACATCCACCGCATCCGCTTCCCCGGTGCTGAAACCGAGCGTCCGCCGGCCCACGCGCCGCTGCACGATCTTGTCGAGGCCGACGAAGGCGCCGCCGCAGATGAACAAAATTTTCTCCGTATTGATCTGGATATATTCCTGGTGCGGATGCTTGCGGCCGCCTTGCGGCGGCACGTTGCAGATGCTTCCCTCGAGAATCTTCAGCAGGGCCTGCTGCACGCCTTCGCCGCTGACGTCGCGGGTGATCGAGACGTTGTCGGTTTTGCGGCCGATCTTGTCGATTTCATCGATGTAAACGATCCCGATCTCCGCCCGCTTTACGTCGTAATCGGCGTTCTGCAGCAGGCGCAGGATGATGTTCTCCACGTCCTCGCCCACATAGCCGGCCTCGGTGAGGGTCGTGGCGTCGGCGATGCAGAATGGCACATCCAGGATGCGCGCCAGCGTCCGGGCGAGGAGTGTCTTTCCTGAGCCGGTGGGGCCGATGAGCAGGATGTTGCTTTTTTCGATTTCCACGTCGCCGTAGGGGTCGATGGACATCGTGCTCCCGGGCGTATTCTGTAGAATGCGTTTGAAGTGGTTATGTACAGCGACGGAAAGGACTTTTTTGGCCCGATCCTGCCCTATAACGTACTGGTCGAGCTGGCGGCGGATATCGGCCGGTTTCGGGACCTGAAGGGTGGCGGACTGGCGGCGAGCATCCTCGTTTAACTCCTTGTCCAGGATGCCCTTGCAGACATTGATGCAACTATCGCAGATGTAAACGCCCGGGCCGGCGATCAGTTTGCGCACCTCCGCGTGGCTTTTGCCACAAAAAGAGCACATGGTTAGGTTCGAAGCTCGGGCCATATCTATCGATCAGGGCATTTTGATAAATTGCAACTGTTCAACCATACAAGCAGTGTCCAAAGCAAATCGGGTGCCTTGAACATGCGGAATTGATCTATGCCGGAGTCGCCTCCGTTTTGGGCTCCGGCTCATGGGTCGGCATCGCCTCCGGTTTCAATTCCTTGCGGGACTGGACCACCTGGTCAACGATTCCGTATTCCTTCGCCTCGGCGGCGGTCATGTAATAATCGCGGTCGGAGTCCCGCTGAACGGTCTCGATGTCCTTGCCGGTATTCTCGGACAGGATGCGGATCAGGCGCTTCTTGAGCTTGAACATGTACTCGACCGTGCGTTCGACGTCGCTCGCAGTTCCGGAGGCACCACCGGAGACCTGGTGAATCATGATGTCCGCATTCGGGAGCGCGTAGCGCTTGCCTTTCGTCCCGGCGGAGAGGAGCACCGCGCCCATGCTGGCAGCCATGCCGAGGCAGTAGGTTGTCACGTCGCAGGTCAGGAATTGCATCGTGTCATAAATCGCCAACCCAGAGGAGACCGAACCGCCGGGAGAGTTGATGTACAGGTTCACATCCTTCTTCGGGTCTTCCATTTGCAGGAAGAGCATCTGCGCGATCACGAGGTTTGCAACGTGATCGTCGATGGGCGTCCCGAGAAAAATGATCCGGTCCTTCAGGAGCCGGGAATAAATGTCGTAGGCCGCCTCACCTCTCCCGGTCTTCTCCACCACGGTGGGAATGGGAACATACGCGTTGTTTACGGTCATACGGGAATTGGGTGGGATCAGCATGGGTGTGTAAAGATAGGCCATGACGGTAGACCGCGCTTGGATTCCTGCAAGCGCGATTCTGTACCGAATTAGCGACTGGTCAAAGTCACGCCGGCGGGCTGCAAGCCCGGAGCCGATACGGTCAGCGAAATGGGGCCGGGAGTCGTCGAGGATTGGATGATGGCAAGGCCGCGGCCTTCGAAAGCCTTATGTTTGGGTCCCTGGACCGGTTCGCTGTTCGTTACGTCGCCATTGCCGAGGCCCAGGATGCATCCCGGACCGCTCACGCTAAAGGTCAATTCCCCGGTCGCGCCGGGATTCCGCACGCCCTGGGCATCCACTACGTCAAATTCGACCTGGCTGACATCCTTCCCGTCGGCCCGCAATTGCGTCACGTCCGGCTCCAGCACGATCCGGTTCGCGGCGCCGGCGCTCTTGAGCGAGAATTCGCATAGGGTTTTCCCATCCCTTTGGCCCACGGCCTTCAACTCGCCCGACTCAAAGGGTACCTCCCACGTCAGCATCCCGTTCGCCGACTGGTTGAGCCACTTGGTGCCCAGCGGCTTGCCGTTCAACGTCAAGGTCACTTCCGGACAATTGGTGTAACAGGAAACTGTCAACGCCGTGTGTACCGGCCAATTCCAGCTTTCGATGCCGGTCGGTTGATCCGTGTCCGCGATTGCCGTGGTTGCGGTTCCACTTTTCGCGGCGCACAAATAGACCATCGGCGTGCTGGTCCATAAACTCTGACGGAATCGTCCGAGCGGTTTCACGAAGCCACATAGATCCAGAAGCCCGTCGGGGTTGGCACGGAGCGGCCATGCCTTCGCTTCACCAAGATAATCGATGCCGGTCCACAGAAACTGGCCGCTGATCGCCGGGTTGTCGCGCACCGCAAGCCATGCGGCGTAATTATGTTTGTTTTCACTTCCATACATGACCCGACTGGGGAATGTCTTGTGGTCCTGCGCGTACCGCGGTTCCTGGTAATTATAGCCCACGATATCGAGAATCTGGGCGAACCCGACATGGTCGGACATTGCGACGCTCGCCAAGGCGGCGGTCACGGGACGAGAGACATCGAGTCCCTTTACCGCCGCAACCAACGGACGGCCCCACTTCACCATATCCGTCCCGGGTGGCTGGCCGGCCTTGGTTCGGTCCCCGAGGGAGACATCGGTGAAGGGATCGTTCGGGTAATCGATCTCGTTGCCGATGCTCCACATCACGATAGAGGGGTGATTCCGGTCCCGGCGGACCATGTCCGAAATATCGCGCACCGACCACTCGGCGAAAAACTCGTTGTATCCGAACGTGCTTGGATTGCCCTGGTTCCAACCGACCACCCATTTGTTCTTGCCCGGGGTGTATTCGTCAAACGCCTCGTCCATGACCAAAAACCCGAGCCGGTCGCAGAGGTCCAAAAACTCGGGCGCGGGCGGATTGTGGCTGGTCCGGATCGCATTGACGCCCAGCGCCTTCAGCTCACGCAATCGCCGCTCCCACACCTGGATCGGAATCGCGACACCCAAGCTGCCGCCATCCTGGTGAATGCACACCCCCTTGATCTTGGTCACGGCGCCATTGAGCATAAACCCGTGAGCGGGATCGAACTCGATTCTGCGGACGCCGAAGGGCATGGTCTGCCAGTTCAGCCACGCCTTGTCCGCGTCCAGGCGGGTGCGGAGGGCGTATAAGTTCGGGGAATCCGGCGACCAAAGGCGGGGCTTGGGGAGGCTCAACTCCTGCGAGACGGTCCGGCTTTGTCCCGCAACCAACGTCACCAGTGTATTGGCGACGGCCTCGACATAGCCATCCTGCCCCTGAACCGCGTTTTGCAGGGTAAAGGTCCGGCTGCTCTCCGAGTTGTTATCGATCTCGGTTTCCACATGCACAGTCGCGGAATCCTGCTTCACCACCGGCGTCGTGACATAGGTCCCCCAATGGCCGAGATGCAGAGGGTCGGATAGGTTGAGCCGGACGTTTCGATAAATTCCCGAACCGGTGTACCAGCGGGAATCCGCGAAGCGGGAATGATCGACCCGCACCGCGAGCACATTCTCCTGGTTCCCAAACTTCAGGAACGGCGTCAGATCGCAGGTGAAACTCTCGAATCCATACGGGCGGCCACCGACGCGGAATCCATTGAGCCAGACCTCCGAGTTGTCATACACGCCGTCCAGTTCCAGCGTCGCGAGTTTCCCCTTGTCCGAGGTGTTCATCTTGAAGTGCTTGCGATACCAACCGACGCCGCCGGGGGCGTATCCGTTGCCGCTGCCGTAATTCGGGCTGAACGGCCCCTCGATGCTCCAATCGTGCGGCAGGTTTACCTGGCGCCACTCGGAATCATCAAACTTCGCCTGCATCGCCATGGGCGATGCGCTGAGGCTGAACCGCCAGTCCTCATCGAAATCCAGATCACGTGCCTGGGCGAACGCTGAGCGGGAAAGCACAAGCACCGCGGCCAGCACCAGGAGCGCGGACAGACGGGGATTCTTCATGGGGGAAGGTATCAATTCGTGGCGGTTTCCGCGGGGAAAGCCACCCCGGGGCGTTAAGCAGCCACCGGCACTTCGGCGATTTTTACCTCGGCGTTCGCGACGAGAAAATCGATCACCTTTGAACTCAGGATTTCCTCGGCCACCCGATCCACCGCGTCGCGCTTCTCCAATTCACGGGTCAGCTTCTCCGGGGTCATGTTATAGCGGGCGGACATGGCGGCGATGCGGGCGCGGATCTCCGATGAACTCACGGTGATCTTCTCCATCTCCGCGATGCGCTGGAGAATGAACTTTCCTTTCAAACGGTCCTTGGCGCTCCGTGCGGCAACCTCGACCAATTGCTTTTCCTCCTGCTTGAGCGCCTCCTCGCTGACGCCGCGGCCTTGCTCCTGCTGTACGATGTCCTGCAGGACGCGGCGGGTTTCGCCGGCCACATAATTCTGCGGAAGCTCGCACTCCACCTTGCTGACCAGGAATCCCATGATCTGGTCCCTCTTTCCGGAATCGATGTTGTCCTTCTTCTGCCGGCCCAGTTCCTTTTTGGCAATCTCACGCACTTCCGCAAGGGTCTTCCCCTCGATGATGCTCGATGCGAACGCGTCGTCGACCTCCTGCAATTTCTTCGACTTCAGCCCCTTGATGGTGACCTCGTAGTGAATGGTGGTCCCGCCCATCTCCTGGAGGGCAAAATCCGCGGGCACCGTGAGGTCGAAATGCCGCGTCTCCTCGAGCACCGCCCCAACCAGCGCCTCGCAGAAGCCCGGCAGGAACGATTCCGCCGTCATCTTAACCCAAAAGCCGCGGTTCTCCGTCAGCGGCTTCCCGGCCTTCGGATGCAGTTCGGATACCGGCTTCCCGTCGATCGTTCCATTGTAATCAATGACCGCGAAGTCCCCCATCTCAAGCCCGCGTCCGACGATGTCGTCAAATGTTGCCGCCTGGTCCCGCAAATTCTCGATTGCCTCATCGACCTCCGCATCCGTGATTTCCTCCGCCGGAACAGTCACCGGGATTTTCTTGTATTCCGGCAGTTCGAAATCCGGCGCGGTAACCAGGGTGGCGGTGAAGTGGAGGGATTGATCGGGTGAAAACTCGACATCTTCGACATTCTGCACCTGGAGCACACGCAGGTTCTTCTCGGTGATGGCGGCGCGGGTGCTCTCGCTGAGAAGCTTGCGCTCGAGTTCCTCGCGGATCTCCTTCTGGAATTTCCGTTCCACCACGGCGCGAGGGGCTTTACCGGGTCGATAGCCAGGCAGCTTGGCGTGGGCAGTGTAGTCGCGGGTGATGTTTTCGCGGGCGGCGTTCACGGCCTCCGCGGGCAGTTCGACTTTGAGGGTCGCGAGGCAATTGGGAAGTGGTTCGACTTGGACGTTCATGGGATTAAAGAGGCTTCTGGTGGAATCTGAATGACGGAAAAATTCGGCCGCCGGTCGAGCGGAGGGAAACTTCTAATCCCCCCCGGAAAAATCGCAATCTGCAAATGACTTGATACGAGGGGGCGTGGTATCGCGGGAGGGCGGTTTTCGTTTTAACCGCAGATTTCCGCAGATTCTCACAGATTTGGGAATAGCTGCGAATTATTCACGGAAAGCTTCGACGCGAGAGGGGGTTACCGGAAGAGAGGGCCTGTGGGGCTGCGTTTAGAGCGGATTGACGCGTGGAGGAGCGGTTCATGTTCAAGTTCAGGTTCAAGTACACGCTGGCGCGCCTCCGTGGGCGCGATGGCCACTAATCTATCTTAGGTGCTTCACACGACCCACTTCCGGATCTCGTCCTCGTTCTTGAGCGGGCCTACGACGGCGAAGCCGAGGCGGCCGCGGTCGAGGCAGTGGCAGGCCACTTTGCGCACGTCTTCGGTCGTTACGGCCATGAGGCGTTTCTCGATGTCCACGGGATCCAGCACTTTTCGATAACCCAGGATCGACTCGCCCATGAACATCATCTGGTTGGTCGTGCTCTCGAGGCCGAGCAAGGTCTGCCCCACAGTGTAGTCCTGGGCTTTTTGGAGTTCTCCCTTGGCCGGCGCTTTTTTGCAGATGATTTCCAGTTCCCGGAAAATCATCCGCACCGCCTTCTCGAGCTTCGCGGTATCCAGCCCGGCGTAAATATTGATCAAGCCGGCGTCGGAGAGCGCGACCATCCCGGTCTGCACGGAATAACAAAACCCATGCTGCTCCCGCAGCTTCTGGAACAGGCGGGAGCTCATGTTCTCGCCCAAAATCACGGATAACAGCTTCAGCGCGAACCGCCGGTCATCCGACCGCCCAAATGCGTAGAACCCCATCGCCAAGTGGGTTTGTTCCGTCGCCTGGTTGGCGATCGCGACCTTGGGTTTCCCATGCTTGAAGTTTCCGCGCGCATACCGCGGGGCGCGGCCCGATTGCAGGCGGCTCATCGGCCCGCTCATGCGCTCGACCAGCTCGTCATGCTTCACGTTGCCAGCCGCGGTCACGATGGTGGTGTGGCCATTGTAATTCTCGGCCATGAACTCCTTGAGCATCGGGCGGGTGAATTTTGAAATTGTCTCGACCGTTCCGGTCAGCGGCTGGCCCAGCGGATGCCGGGGCCACATGGTCTCCGACAGGAGCTCTTGGGCATGCTGGGCCGGGTTGTCCCGGTACATCATGATCTCCTCGCGAATGACCTCCCGCTCCCGCTCGATCTCCTGTTCCTCGAAGGTCGAGTCCAGGTACATATCCGCGAGCACCTCGCACAGCGTGCCGAAGTGCTGCCCGGCGGCCTTTGCGTAATAGCAGGTGTGATCCTCGGTGGTGAAAGCGTTCAGGTAGCCGCCCAGGCCCTCGACGGCCTCGGTGATCTGCTTGGGCGTCCGGGTCTTTGTTCCCTTGAACATCAAATGTTCCAGGAAATGAGAAATTCCGCTGCGTGCCCTGGTCTCGAATCGCCCGCCGACCCCGGCCCAGATACCGAGCGCCACACTCTGCATGTGGGGCATTTCGAAGGTTGCCAGGCGGGTTCCGTTGCTGAGTTTTGAGAGTTTGTACTGCATTAATCTGTCCCCCTGGATGCCAGCACGTGCTCTGCCAACTCCAGATCGCGGGGAATCGTTATCTTAAAGTTCCATTCGTCATTACGCAACAGGGCGATATTGACCCCCATCCGCTGGACAGCCGAAACCTCGTCGGTGACCATCTCCCCGGCCTTGATGATTGCCGCATACGCCTGGAGGATCACGGGGGTGGAAAAGATCTGCGGGGTCTGCATGGCCCAGAGGCCGTCCCGCTCCACGCTATCGACCACGACCCCGGTTTCGGATGCCCGCTTGACCGTATCGGGAATCGGCGCGGCCACGCAGGCGGCGCCAGTCTCGCGGGCAAGGTTGAGGCATTGGTGGATCACCTTCGGCGTGGTCAAAGGGCGCGCCCCGTCGTGGATTGCGACGAAGGAGGCGTCTCCCTGCACCGCCTGGAGGCCGTTCCACACGGAGAGGTGGCGCTCAGCCCCGCCCGCAATGACATGGCTCACCTTGGACCAGCGTTCGGAGGCGATCAGGTCTTCGATCGCCGCTTTTTGTTCCGGGCGCGTCACGATGATAATTTCGTCGATTTCCTGTGTCCGCTGGAAGGCGGCAATGGAATAGCCGACGACAGGCTTGCCCCGCAGATCGGCAAAGAGCTTGTCGAATCCCATCCGGCGGCTGCTGCCCGCCGCGACGATGATTGCGGAGACCATTGGGGGGGCTAGGCCGGCAACTGCTTCTGGACTTCCTGGCTTAGCGCTTTGCCATCGGCCTGGCCGGCGGCCTTCGCCTGGGCAAGTTTCATGACGGCGCCCATCTGGGCCTTGGAGGTTGCGCCGGCCTCTGCGATGGCCTCTGTGACCAATTTCGTAATTTCCTCGGGGCGAAGCTGTTTCGGCAGGTACTCGCTCAGGATCGCATACTCCTCCTTCTCGGTCGCGGCGAGCTCCGGCCGGCCCCCTTTTTCGAAGCTTTCGATGGAGTCCTGGCGCTGCTTGACCTGCTTGCGCACGATTGCCATGGCCTCGGCGTCGTTGAGCTGGCCGGTCACGCCGTATTTTTCGATCGCGGCGTTCTTGAGCGCTGATTTCAGCATGCGAATCACGCCCAGCCGCTGGGCGGCCTTTGCCTTCATCGCCTCTTTGAGTTCGATATCGATACGCTCCTGGAAAGTCATGGGGGCGAATGTACGGGGAATTTCGGATTGCGAAACGAGAATTTCGAAAGGCGCTGGGCGCTGTCGTGAGAAAAAAGAGGGATATAAAATTAGCTTAATGCACCTTAATTGACCTTAATTTTTGCCGAATTGCTGGAGGAAAATAGGAAAGATGGATATAAATATCGTCAAGCGATTGGAATAAGGTTTGCGGGCAGAAATTTGAGATCCTGAATGCTCCATTTGCACAATATTGTGATATTATTGCCTAGTATATTGAACTTGCAACCAAAAAAAACTGCGGGCTGATTCCTGTGGTCAATCGCCGCGCCCTTAATCGCGGAAGACCACGGTCTTATTTCCGTGGATGAGGACGCGGTCGTGGAGGTGGTAACGGACGCCGCGGGCGAGGGCGAGGCGCTCGCAGTCGCGGCCCAGGCGGAGGAGATCGTCGGGGGAATGGAAATGCTCCACGCGGACGACTTCCTGGTCGATGATCGGGCCGTCATCGAGGTCTCCGGTGACGTAGTGGCAGGTGGCGCCGATCAATTTCACGCCCCGGTCATAGGCGCGGCGGTAGGGGTTCGCGCCGACGAAGGAGGGGAGAAAGGAATGATGGATATTGATAATCCGCCCGCGCCATTGCTCGCAGACATCCGGGGGGATGATCTGCATATAGCGGGCAAGGACAACGAGATCGATCTCGAGTTCCGCGAGCAGTGCTGCGGTGCGATGCAGGCCGGCGGCCTTGTCCTCCGGATCGACGGGGATATACACAAAACGGAGGCCTTCCCGCTCGACGGTCTCGCGGAAGTCTTCATGGTTGGAGATGACGACGGGGATCTCCATCGGAAGCTCGCCGACCCGCCAGCGCCAAAGGAGGTCGGCGAGGCAATGGCCCAGGCGGCTCACGAGGATGGCCGCGCGCAGGCGGGTGGACTCCTCGCGGATGCTCCATTCGCCCTCGAGTTCCAGGGCGAGCGGGTGAAAGGCTTTTCGCAATGCGGCGGTATCCAGCGCCAGGGTGCTGCTGTCGATGGCCATGCGGGCGAAGAACCAGCCGTTGATGGGATCCGTAAATTGATGGACCTCAAGGAGATTCCCGCCATGAAACGCCACGAAGGTGGTCAAGCGTGCCAGCAGCCCGACGCGGTCCGGACAGGCGAGCTTGAGGAGGGTGACTGGCATTGGGTTGGTTTTAGCGGGAGGAAATGGCGGGCGCAACCGTGGGGATGGGTCCTATAGGGCCTATAGGCCGTATGCGAGAACACGGACCGCCGTTTTTCCGCCTTCATAAATCGGACTTTATCCCTCATCATTCTCACATGGCTCTTACCTCCTCGATGCTCCCTCTCGGCACTGCGGCCCCGGCGTTCTCGCTGCCGGATGTGACTACTGGACGCGCCGTCTCGCTGGCCGATTTCGCCCAATACGATGCGCTGCTGGTCATGTTTATTTGCAAACATTGCCCGTACGTCGTGCATATCCGCGCGGAGCTGATCCGGCTGGGGCGGGACTATGCGGGGTCGAAACTCGGCATCGTCGCAATTTCGTCCAATGATCCGGTCACCTATCCGGACGACTCGCCGGCCAGCCTCAAGCAGATGGCGGCGGAAGCCAAATTCCAGTTCCCCGTTCTCTTCGACGAAACGCAGGACGTGGCCCGTGCTTACGATGCTGTTTGCACGCCGGACTTTTTCCTTTTCGACCGGGAACGGTTGCTGGTTTACCGGGGTCAACTCGATGATACCCGGCCCAATCGTGGGACTGCGGACGGAAGACACCTGCGGGCGGCCATAGAGGCGGTGCTGGCGGGTACGCCCGTGCCGGCAGATCAAAAACCGAGCAGCGGGTGTGGGATCAAGTGGAAGCGGGGGTAGCCCTCGATAATACGTTTCCTCCCTCTCTGCGAACCTCTGCGTCTCTGCCTTAAAATTCTCCTTCTGGAATTGCAGAGGGGACGGATTTAACGCAGAGGGCGCAGAGAAAGGCAAGAAGCGGGTTCCCGGTTGCCGAAGACCAAATTCGTTGACGTAACGGGAGGTTTGCGTAATAGTGTTCTTATGAACACCATTCCGCAATCTGGCGTGCCGGGCCGGGGCGCGGGGTCGAATCCGAAGAACCGGTTTGAGCGGCTCGAGTATGTGCCGGACCCGGCGGATCCGGATGAGGATGCGCCGCGTCTGCGCACCCAGTTCATCGAGGACGATAGCCGCTCCATCCTGTCGCGTAACGACAGTCCAGATGTGCCTTTTACCTATTCAGTGAATCCCTACCGGGGATGCGAGCATGGCTGCGCCTATTGTTTCGCCCGGCCGACTCATGAGTTCCTGGGCTATTCCGCTGGGCTCGATTTCGAGACGAAGATCGTGGTCAAAAGCCGCGCCCCGGAACTGCTCCGGGCGGAGCTTTCGTTGCCGAAGTGGAAGCCGGAGACGGTTGCGCTCAGCGGGGTCACCGATTGCTACCAGCCGGTCGAGCGCAAGCTTGAGCTGACCCGGCAGTGTATCGCCGTGCTGGCGGAGTTCCGCAACCCGGTCTCCGTCATCACCAAGAACCACCTGGTGACGCGGGATATTGATCTCTTCCGGGAGCTGGCGGCGTACGACGCGATCCGGATCAATATTTCCATCACCACCCTGAAGGCGGCGCTGGCGAAGAAGCTGGAACCGCGGGCCTCCCCTCCCCTGCGGCGCCTGAAGGCCATTGAGCAGCTTGCGGATGCGGGCATCCCGGTCTCCGTGCTGATGGCGCCGTGCATACCCGGGCTCAATGATCATGAGATGCTCAATATCTTCACAGCCGCGGCAAATGCGGGGGCGCGGGACGCGAGTTTTACCCCGTTGCGCCTGCCAGGGGCGGTGGCGGGGATTTTCGCCCAATGGCTGGATACTCACGCGCCGGATAAAAAGGAGAAGGTCCTCAATCGCGTCCGGGAGATGCGGGGAGGGAAGCTGAACGACCCGCGTTTCGGCAATCGGATGAAGGGGGAAGGGTTCTACGCGGAGCAGATGGCGGCGATGTACAAGGTGGCATGGAAAGCGGCCGGGTTTGCGGAGAAGAAGCGGATCGAGCTCTCGGCGAAGAGTTTCCGGGCGCCCCGGGAGCAATTGCAGCTCTTCTGATTTTAAACGCAGAGACGCGGAGGAGGAACGGAGGGACAGAAAGGAATACAGAGGGGGGATTTTGAACAGAAGGTAGCAAAGGAGGGAAGGACAACGGATTACTTGATATATCTCTCACACACAGG
>Ga0302320_10007534_pt1 | contig 23950 bp, 24 predicted proteins | sample Bog_T0_3_FD_202130 | JGI IMG/M metagenome (GOLD analysis project Ga0302320, IMG submission 202130) | Peat permafrost microbial communities from Stordalen Mire near Abisko, Sweden - Bog_T0_3 | ecosystem: Environmental > Terrestrial > Soil > Wetlands > Peat | place: Sweden: Abisko, Stordalen Mire...
GAAAAGCTGTTCGCGGTGTTCGTCAAGACGCTGCAATACAGCTATCTGTTCGGCCTGCTGCCGGCGCTGATGCTGGGCGCGGTCGACGATATCCTGTTCCATGTCAAACGAATGGCCCCGGTGGTCCGCATGCTGCTGGTCGGGGCAATCGCGTTCGTCGCCGCCGAATTGCTCTATGCCGGCCGCGGGCCGGACAGCGGCGCGCTGCAGTTCGTGCTGTATGGCCTGGTCGGCCTGATCCCCGCGACGGTCGCATCCTGGCTGGCGCATGAGGCGATCGACAAGAGTGTCGCGGCGTAAGGTACCGTCGTCCCGGCGAAGGCCGGGACCCATATGCCGTGCCGCCTGTTTTGAAAGACGCTGTTGGACGGCTTTGGCGCGACAATTGAGTCCTGGGTTATGGTCCCGGCCTTCGCCGGGACGACGCCGACATTGAGATTGCGTAATGCAACTTGCGCCGATCCGGCGCGTTACCATCTGATGACCATGTCGAACGAAGAGATCATTGCGCCGCCCCGGGGCGAGCGTCCCGGAAACGCCTCCCGGACCAGCTTTCGCGGGCCGCAGGCGCGTGGGCCGGTGATCGATCAGGAGGGGCGCGAAATCCCCGAGGACGTGCTGGGTCCGCGAGCCGGCGGCTTGCGCTTCGATTTCGCCCATTCCAGCGCCAACCCGTTCGGCAATCTCACCCGCGAGCAGCGGCTGGCGCGGCTCGATGCGGTGGCCAAGCTGCTCGACATCGCCTTCATCCTGCCCGGCACCAATATCCGCTACGGCCTCGACGGCATCATCGGGTTGATCCCGGTGGTCGGCGACCTCATCGCCACCGCGCTGTCGCTGTGGCTGGTGCGCGAGGCGCGCGCGCTCGGCGCGCCCTGGCATGTCACGGCCAGGATGCTGGGCAATGTCGCGATCCAGGGCGTGGTCGGCGCGGTGCCGGTTGCCGGCGATGCCTTCGACGTGCTGTTCCGCGCCAACATCCGCAATGTGCGGCTGTTGCGGCGCTGGATCGACCGGCATCCTGTCTAAACGTTCCCCGGACGCTGCGCAGCACGCAGTGCTGCTTTGCCGGGGTCCATCTTGTAGTTAAGTGCCAGTCGTGGGTCCCGGCGCTGCGGAACAGCGCAAAGCCGGACGATGCTTCGCATCGCCTAGGCTGCGCCGCGTCCGGGACACGGGTGCTGAAGTCTGGACTACGCCGCTTCGGTGTCGGCCTTGTCGGCGGCAGGCGCGGGCTCGGGGGCGCGGGGGCGGCGCGGCAGCGGAAAATCCTGGCTCTCGTACAGGGTGCGGATGCCGCTCTGGTCGAAGCGCGCTTCCTCGACCTGCAGATAGGCGCCGTTCAGCGAATCCGCCGGCAACTCCTCGATCGCGAAGCGAACGGCTTCGGCCGCGGTGCCGAAGCGCCGATACGCAAATCCCGCCCGCTTCTTCTTCCGGATCGCGGCGGGAAACAATTCGGCGGCAGTGTTGAAGCTGAAGGAAGCCATGGTCAGGGACCTCTGATCTTTTTAGTGAGGACGCGACGTGGAAATCGCGAACGGGTCGAACGGGCGCAACGAAAGCGCGGCACGCCGGCACAATTCATTTCAGGACAGACCCCAATATAAGCTCGTTTGACAGAAATGCGACTCTTGGTGGGGGCAATGATGAATCCAGGCCGGAAAGCCGGCCTTCAGAAATAAACCAAGTAGTTTCAATGGCTTGGATGGATCAAAGCTTGCCGAGCAGGAGCAGGATGATCAGCACGATCAGAATGACCCCGCCAAGCCCCATGCCGGAATGGCCCATGCCGTAGCCATAACCGCCGAACCGGCCGCTGAAGCCGCCCACGAGGTAAATGATCACGATGATGATGAGTATCGTCCCGATCGACATGGCGCTCTCCCAACCGGCGTCCGGCAGATGGAAATCCGCCGCTTCGCCGCTGAACAAAGCATATCCCCGCCCTTGGTTCCAGCGACGGAACCGGAAAGGCTGGTGCGCATTCCCCTCGTCATTCCGGAATGCGCCGTCGGGTCCCGCCGACGGGCAAATCACCGGCATCCCTGTCAAGCCCTTTCCGAAAAAATATTCTTGTTTTCAGAAATACAAATCAGGACTATATCGATGCCCGTCCCGTCCCACCGAAGGGGGCGGCTCGCGATCGTCACGAACGCGGGGCGGGATGCGATGGCCGCTGACGGTGCCGAGGACGTGCGGCACCGGATGCGGACGGCCAAGTCGTATGGTCCTGACGCCTCAACGGTTGGCGTCAAGCTGGCGGAGGCAACTCTTCCAGCGACGGTGTCAACAAAGCCCGATCACCGGGGAGAGTACGAAGCAACCGTAAACCATTGCGCGGGGAGTGCCGGGTTGATTCCTGGTGTGACCGTGGCGACTACCCTGGCGCGGCATTTTTTTCTGCCCGCCAGCTGCGGGCGCATTGGGCGCCCGGCATTCCCTGCGCCCTTTGTTTGGAGGGCAGGACAAGAATTATACCTCGCGCGAAAAATCACGCGGCGAGATCGCGGACTCACGTCATTGCGAGGCGCAACGCGACGAAGCAATCCATTCTTGCTTTGCTGCGCGATGGATTGCTTCGCGGAGTTTATCATCGGGCGCGCATTCGCGCGACCCGTTGGCTCGCAATGACGATCTGCTGTTTGAAAATTGAATCGCAATCTTGCCCTCCCCTGGAGGGGGAGGGTCGACGCGAATGAAATGAGCGGCGGGGTGGGTTGACAGTCTCTCGTTTCGAACGGTGCCGGCGAGCTACGCTCGTCTCGACCCTCCAGGGGAGGGCAAGCGCGCAGCGTGACCCCGTTCCCCTACTTCGGCTGCAGCTTCAACGCCGCCGAGTTGATGCAGTAGCGCAGGCCGGTCGGGCCGGGGCCGTCCTCGAAGACATGACCGAGATGGCCGTTGCACTTGGCGCACAGCACTTCGGTCCGGATCATGCCATGGCTGATGTCGCGCTCCTCCGCGACATGGCTCTCCGCCGCCGGCTGCGTAAAACTCGGCCAGCCGCAGCCGGAATCGAACTTGGCGTCGGATTCGAACAGCCTCTCGCCGCAGCCGGCGCAGGTATAGGTGCCCGGGCGATGTTCATGCTCGTACTCGCCGGAGAACGGCCGCTCGGTCGCCTTCTCGCGCAGCACCGCGTATTGCATCGGCGTCAGTTCGCGGCGCCACTCGGCCGCGGTCTTCTCGACTTTTGCGGTTTTGGTGTCGGTCATTGTATCTTTTCTCCTATTGTCATTCCGGGGCGCGCGCTTGCGCGAACCCGGAATCTCGAGATTCCCCGATGCGCAATTGCGCATCTGGGGTTCGTGCTTCGGACGCCCCGCAATGACGATTTAATTGGTGACCTTGGCGCTGCTCACCAACGTCGGCTTCTCGATATAGTTCTCGGCGAAAATCTTCTTCAGGTTCTCGACCTTTGGAAGGTCGTTATAGGCAATATAGGGCTGGCTCGGGTGCAGTGTCAGGTAGTCCTGGTGGTAGGCCTCCGCCGGATAGAAACCCTCCAGCGGCCCGACCTTGGTCACGATCGGCTTGCCATAGACCTTGGCGGCGTTGAGCTGGGCGATATAGGCCTCCGCCACCTTCTTCTGCTCGTCGGAGGTGGTGAAAATCGCCGAGCGGTATTGCGTGCCGCTGTCCGGGCCCTGGCGGTTCAACTGGGTCGGATCGTGCGCGACCGAGAAGAAGATCTGCAGCAGCTTGCCGTAGCTGATCTTCTTCGGGTCGTACTTGATCTGCACGGACTCGGCGTGTCCGGTGGTACCGCTGGAGACGATCGGATATTCGGCGGTCATCTTGCTCCCGCCGGCATAGCCGGACACGGCGTTGACGACGCCCGCGGTGTGCTGGAACACGCCCTGCACGCCCCAGAAACAGCCGCCGGCGACGACGACGGTCTGCAGGCCGTCGCCGGCCGCAATATCCTGGGCCGGGGCGGGAATGACGACGGCGTCCTCGGCGGCGCGCAGCGGCGTGACGGCGAAGGCGGCGATCGCCAGCGCGCCGATGGCGGCGGCGCGGAGCGAAAGGCGGCTGAACGGGCTACGGGGCATGGGGTTCCTCTTGATCCTGGCGGGTTGATGCAGCTTAGAGCGGCGGCAGCCATTGGCAAATCGCCGGCCTGGCTGTCCGATCTCCCAAGATACGCGGCGGAGGCCGCGTTGTTACACTTCGATGCACACGAGTTCGTGAATAAAATGTCGCAGGTCCAAGGTGTTAGCGGTACGAAAATCCGAGGGCGCGGGCCAGTTCCGCTGGTCATTGGCGAAATCGCCGAAACCGGATTTAAATGAACCACTACCGCCATTGAACGACGAACCATCATGTCCCGGAGCGTTCCGCAAATGTTGCGCGCCCTTTTCATGTCATTCGCCCTGCTGGCCGCATCGGCCGTCATCCCGGCTATGGCCGGTCCGACGCTGGCCGATGACCCGGAGACCTGCCGCGAAAAGCAACCCGATTTCAGGGTGCGGCTCGATGCCTGCGAAAGGATCATTGCGTCGGGGCAGGCCCAGCCGAAGGATCTGGCGGGCGCGCTTGCGACGCGCGCCGAGGGCCTTCTCAACAAGGATTTTGACAAGGCGATCGCGACCTTCAACGACGCGATCAAGGCCGATCCGGAAAACCTCCGGATCGTCGTCGCGCGGGGCTGGGCCTATGAGCGCAGGGGCGAGGATGACCTCGCGATGGCGGATTATAACCTCGCATTGCAGAAGCGGCCCAATCTCGCCATGGCCTACAACGATCGCGGTACGCTGTATTTGCGCAAGGGCGCGCTGCAAAGCGCGCTCGACGACTTCTCGTCGGCGATCAAGTTTGCGCCGACTTGGGTCGTGGCCTACACCAACCGCGCCCGCATCGAGACCATGAACAGGGACTACGACGCCGCGCTCGCGGATTTCGCCAAGGCGCAGGAGATCGATAGCAACGCACCACAAATCTACACCAATCGGTGTGTCACTTATACCGCGATGGGCAAATTCGACGAAGCGCTCGCCGACTGCAACAACGTGGTCGAGAGGATGCCGAAAAACCAGTATGCCCTGGCGAACCGTGGCGATGCCTATCTGGCCAAGGGCAACCTGGATGCGGCGCTCAAGGACTACAATACGATCCTCGGTCTCAATCAAAACAGCGTACGTGCGCATGCGGGGCGGGGTCAATTGTTCGAAAGACGGCGCGACATGGTGCAGGCGCGCGCCGACTATCGCTCGGCCGCCGTCGCGCTGACGCGATATGACGAACCCGACGCCGCGAAGGCCCGCGCGACCGCGCAGGAGCGGCTTTCCGCGCTCGCGGCGCAGGGGTCGGGAGCCTCGACAGGACGGCGCATCGCCCTGATCATCGGCAACGGCGCCTACAAGAACGTGCACCCGCTCGACAATCCGCCGCGCGACTCCAAACTGATTGCCGCGGCGCTGAAGGATGTCGGCTTCCAGACCGTGACGCTGTCCAACGACCTCACCCGCGACAAGTTCTTCGAGGTGCTCAAGGCGTTCGCCAGCGACGCGGAAAAATCCGACTGGGCCGTGGTGTATTATGCCGGCCACGGCTTCGAGATCGGCGGCGTCAATTACCTGGTCCCGGTCGACGCCAGGCTCGCCGCCGACAAGGACGCCGAAACCGAGGCGGTGGCGCTGGAACAGGTCATCGCCGCGGTCGGCGGCGCGCGCAAGCTGCGCCTCGTCATGCTGGACGCCTGCCGCGACAACCCGTTTGCGCCGACCATGAAGCGGACCATGGCGGTGCAGCTGGTCGACAAGGGCTTTTCCGACATCGAGCCTTCTACCGGCTTCATGGTGGTGTACGCCGCCAAGCACGGCGAGACCGCGTTCGACGGCGAGGGCAACGACAGCCCGTTTGCGACCGCGCTCGCGCATGACATCAAAGAGCCACGTGTCGAGGTGCGAAAACTTTTCGACATCGTTCGCGACGACGTCTGGAACGCCTCGAAACACCAGCAGCAGCCATTCACCTACGGTTCGCCGCCCGGGCGCGAGGATTTTTACTTCGTGGCGGGGTCAACGGCGGACGGCGGTCCCGCCGCAAAGCCTAGGGCGCGCTAGCGATGGCCGGCCGGGTCAATGCCCGGCGATCCTTGACCACGCCGATCGTGACCCCGAGCCGCTTGATGACGACGACCTCCTTGCCGTCCAGAATACGGTCGCAGTTCATATGGGTTGGCGCGATGAAGAAATCGGCGCGCTCCCATTGCTGCATGCGGATCCATTGCAGTCGCTGATGGGCTCTGTTTTCGAATGCCAGCCGCTCACCGCACACCGCGACGGTATAGTTGCGCGGGCTTCGCGCCGCCTCGGCATGCTCGGTGCGCGCCAGGTATTCTTCCAGTTCCGCAACCGCCGCCGGCATGATGTTGACCCAATAATCGGTTGCGTAGCGGCCGGAGGCGCCCTCGAGGCCGCCGACGGCTCGGTTGTAGTAGAGGTATTCGTAAGGATGCAGCTCGACCAGCAGCGATAAATTCCAACCATACCAGGCGGTGATGAACGCCAGCGCGCCGGCGGCCAGCAGCCGCCGCCGGCGCTCGAGCGCCGAAATCGACAAGTGCAATCCGACGCCGGCGAGAACCGCGATCGAGGGAATCACGAACAGAAAATGCCGCATGCCGGTAAAGGCCGGTCCATGGCAAATCACCTGGCAGGCGAGCGGGAAGCCGACCGCCAAAGCGATGATCGCAACCTCGGGACGGCTCACCGGCGAGGCGCCACCGGGTTGCAGACGGCGTGGCAGCATCATGAAGACCAGCGCCAGCCCGGCGCCGACCAGCGTCAGCAATGGCACGCGAATGAGAATGTAGATCGGCACGTAAAGGCGCGGCACGCTCGCCATTTCGTAAATCTGCCCGGCGAGCAAGGTCCGGATGTGATACTGGAATTCGGAAAAGTCGAGCAGGCCCCGGATCGGATTGAGCGGCGCCAGCGCCGACCACGGCCATGCGAGGATCATGAGAAGATAGGCGATCAGCAGCGCGGGTAGCAGCGCGAGGCCCGATCGCACGACGAAGTGGCCGCGCTCGCGCAGCTGCCCCGCGACAGCCGCACCAGGAAATAGGTCGCGCCGGCCATCGCCGCGGCCAGCGGAATATCCTTGGTATGGTTGAACATGCCGCCATACCACGCGCCGCAAAGCGCCAGCGCGACGCCGGCCAGAAATCCGACGCGCGGCCCCGCGATCAGCCGCGCGGTGGCGGCCGTGGCGCCGATTCCGGAAATGCCGATCAGCGCGCACATGATGTGGCGCAGATCGTAAGCATCCATCGGGACGATTTTCGAGAGCGAGACGGCGACGATATCGAACAGCCCGCCGTAAAGATAGAGATTCTCGAAATTGAAGACGCTGAGGTCGGTCAACCCGCTCCGATAATAATCCAGAATGAGCTGGCCGTAGCGATGCTGCACCACCTCGTCGTTGGAGATGGCGTAACTGCCGAAGGTCAGGAAGGCGAGAACAGCAAGGCCGGCAAGTCCGGCGAGAATTGCGACGTCATACCCGTCGAGACGGCGCAGGGCGCCGACGATGCCCGATCGGTGCTGCCCGGGAAATTCGCAAATGTCCTGATCGACCGAGCCGTAGGGGTCCGCGACGGTATCGCTCATGCGCTGGTGTGCTCGTGCCGACCCAGGTTTGCGCAGTGTTCTGCGTCCGGCGCAAGCAGGTAACCCCTCGGGCCGAGTCCCACACTAGGATAATGAAACTCGCGAAGTAAATACGTCGGTCGACTCGGTCGGCCGGGATTCCGGTGCGGCTTCGCAGTCGCGAACAGCGATCAAAAATTCGATTGCACCGCAACAAGCGTGTTTCGCGAACGCCGGCCGGGCCCGAGGATTTCTACATCGTGCCGGGGAAATGACTCTCAATCCCTCATGGTGAGGAGCGCGCTCTTGCGCGCGTCTCGAACCATGAGAGCCCGATCTCACTCATCCTTCGAGATGCGGCGAAGACGCCGCTCCTCAGGATGAGGTTCAGTGTCGTGTCCTTATACCACCACGCTCAGCCGCTTCGCCGCGCGCGTAATGCCGGTGTAGAGCCAGCGCGCGCGGCTCTCGCCGAACGCAAAGCTCTCGTCGAACAGCACGACGTCGTCCCATTGCGAGCCCTGCGACTTGTGCACGGTGAGCACATAGCCGTAGTCGAACTCGTCATAGGGCTTGCGCTGCTCCCACGGAATGGTCTCGATGGCGCCACCGAAGCAGTCGCCGCGGACCGAGACTTTCGTGACCTTGTGGCCCAACTCCTCGTCGGGTGACAGCCGCATGGTGATGATCTGCGATTTCGACGCCGCGCGCGCCTTCACCCGCCACAGCCCGCCGTTGAACAGGCCCTTCTTGCGGTTGTTGCGCAAACACACCAGCTTGTCGCCGGCGACCGGCAAGGGATCCTCGATGTTCTGTTTCTGCCGCACCCGCATGTTGTAGGCGCGCCTTGTGTTGTTGCGCCCGACCAGCACCTGGTCGGCGCTCATCACCCGGTCCGGATCGAGCTCGGTGCGGGAGATCACCTGGCTTTCGCCGTAGCGGCCGATATCGAGGTCGCGGCCCTCGCGCACGTCCATCGACATCCGGATGATCGGATCATCCTGGGCCTGGCGATGCACCTCGGTCAGCATCACGTCGGGCTCGCAGTCGGTAAAGTAGCCGCCGCCCTGGATCGGCGGCAGTTGCGCGGGATCACCGAGCACGAGTAGCGGACACTCGAACGACATCAGGTCGCGGCCGAGTTCGGCGTCCACCATCGAGCATTCGTCGATGACAATCAGCTTGGCCTTCGATGCCGGCGCGTCGTCCCACAGTTCAAAGCTCGGCTGCTCGACGCCGGATTCGCGGGCGCGGTAGATCAGCGAATGGATGGTGGAGGCGTTATCGCAGCCCTTGTTGCGCATCACCAGCGCGGCCTTGCCGGTGAAGGCCGCAAACTTGACCTCGCCGTCGACGCCGTCGGCGATGTGCCGCGCCAGCGTGGTCTTGCCGGTGCCGGCAAAGCCGAACAGCCGGAACACCGGCGGCGTGCCGTTCTTGCCGGGCTTGGCCTTCAGCCAGTCGGCAACGGCCTTCAGCGCGAAATCCTGATGCGGCGTAAAAATGGGCATGGATGCTCGATGGGGGCGGGCGGGCCACGATCGCGGCCACGACTCAAACGAATGGCAAATTCGCGCGCCCGGCGCAAGCCGCCTTCCACGCGGCGGAATTGGCCTGAGGCTGGACTCGGTCGGTGCGGGGAATACACTCGCGGGAAATAAAAAGCCGGTCGCGGGAGAGACGTCATGAAATTCGGCATCTTCTATGAGCTGCAATTGCCGCGACCGTGGGCCGCCGGCGACGAGCTCAGGCTTTATCAGGATGCGCTGACGCAGCTGGAGACCGCCGACCGGCTCGGCTACGACCATGCCTGGGTGGTCGAGCACCATTTTCTCGAGGAATATTCCCACTCGCCGTCGCCGGAATCCTTTCTCGCCGCAGCCAGCCAGCGCACCAAGAACATCCGGCTCGGCCATGGCATCTTCCAGCTCACCACCAATCATCCCGCCCGCGTCGCCGAGCGGATCGCGGTGCTCGACCTGCTCAGCAACGGCCGCGTCGAATTCGGCATGGGCGAGAGCGCCTCGATCACCGAGCTGACGCCGTTCGGCCGCGATATGGAAACCAAGAAGGAAGTGTTCGAGGAAGCGGTCCGCGCCATCTTTCCGATGTTCAAAGAAGGCGGCAGCGAGCATCACGGCAAGTATTTCGACATTCCCTTGCGCAATGTGGTGCCCAAACCGGTGCAGAAGCCACACCCGCCACTGTGGATGGCGTGTTCGCAATTGCCGACCATCGAACGCGCCGGCCAGAACGGCTTTGGCGCGCTCGGCTTCCAGTTCGTCAGTGCGGACGCGGCGCATGCCTGGGTGCACGCCTACTACAATGCGATCACAAAGCGGCTGAACAAGCTCGCCGATTACCAGATCAATCCGAACATGGCGCTGGTGTCGTTCTTCATGTGCGCCAAGACCGACGAGGAAGCCCGCGCGCGCGCCGACGGCGCCACCTTCTTCCAGTTTGCGCTGCGCTTCTACGGCGCCTCGCAGAACCGGCAGCGCCCGGCGCCCGGCACCGTCAACATGTGGGACGAATACAACAAGTGGAAGCGCGAAAATCCGGAAGCCCAGGAAGCCGCCTTGCGCGGCGGGTTGATAGGATCGCCCGAAACCATTGCAAGAAAACTGCGGCGGTTCCGCAGTTCGCACATCGACCAGGTGATCCTGCTCAACCAGGCCGGCAAGAACAGCCACGAGCATATCTGCGATTCGCTGGAACTGTTCGCGCGCGAAGTCATGCCGGAATTCCGTGCCGATCCCGAGCACGACGCCTGGAAGGCTGGCGTCATGAGCGGGTCGATCCAGCTCGAGGAGATCGACACCGAAGCGTTCACCGATCGCTACGGCAAGCTGGCGGTGAGCGTCGCGCCGGCGAAGGCGGCGTCTGCGGGGTAAGGATTTCGTCCTGCGCCGGCGATTCACGGGACATTAAACAGCGCGATTTTCCTTTCTTCGATGAAGCCGTCGCTGCCGGCCTCTTTCGCGACCAGTACATAGTCCGTGCATTGCTCGCCCGAATTTTCTGTCGTGAACCGCCTGCGAATTTTCGCGCCGTGCACGATGTTGAAATACAGCGCCGCGCCTTCGTCCTCCAGTTGTCGAAAACACGAAAGCTCTTCGAACTCGCCGGTGAGACAGCGCACGACATAAAACGGCATCGTGCTTTCCCCCTCTAGCCCGGACGTCCTGCAGAATGGCGGGGCGTGGGCACTTCTACCGGAAGGCCCAAACCAGCACGGCCATCAGCGAGAGGTGGCAAACGACCAGCGCCGCCATTTTGAGCGGATAAAGGGTGGTTCGTTCAGGCATCTGCGATCTCATGCCGAAGGTGACACGCAGGGCACAATAATGATCACGCCGGCGGGTTTTGGAATTCCAAAGATGAGCGGATCGCGTGTGCATCATTCTCCTGTTACGGGCGAGGAAAGATAAATCGCAAGCGGCCGGTGTTGGCAGGTGGAACCGCCGCGGTGAAGAGATCGCTCCACCGGCCGATTTGGTGGAAGCATTTTCCCCGGCACGGGCAAAACGCGCGATGACAATCTTATTTTCGCGAAGTCATTGGCGGCGCCGTCTGACCGATACACATTTGACGTTCCGAATTACTTGCGATGGCACAGCGAGGAAAAGAACATGGGATTGCAAAACGAAAAGATCGCGGCATTGCCGTTCGTGACGGCCGAACTCAATTATCTGACGCCGCCTCTCGAAAGGCCGCGAACCTATACATTCGAGCCGCCGGCCGGTGAGCCAAGATCAAATATCGTTCCCGAGTCGCACAGCCTGCCGATCCATGACGCCCGTCCAATCGCCGATTCGGCTTCGCTCGACCGGGAGGGTTTTTCCCTGGTTCGGCAGGATAGTGCCGTCAATGACTTCTACGACGACGACGAGGTCAAGCGCGTTTACTATCCCGAGGCGGAACGGCTGATCAAAGCTGTCACCGGTGCCGACCGCGTATTCATCTTTGACCATACCGTACGCAAGCGGGTTCCGGGCGCGGCCGATGTCCGTGACGGCGGTCCGCGCCAGCCTGTGGCGCGGGTGCATGTCGATCACACCGCGAAATCAGGCCCGCAGCGCGTCCGCGATCTGATTCCGGACGAGGCCGAGGCTCTGTTGAAGGGCAGGGTGCAAATCATCAATCTATGGCGGCCTATTCGGGGACCTCTGCTGGATTCGCCATTGGCGGTATGCGATGCGCGCACGGTGCAGCCGGACGAACTGGTGCCTTCCGATCTGGTCTATCCTCATCGCGTCGGCGAAACCTACTCCGTGAAATACAATTCCGGTCACCGATGGTTCTACGTCCCCAGGATGACGCCCGACGAAGTCCTGCTGCTGAAGTGCTTCGATTCCAAAACCGACGGACGCGCGCGCTTTGCGCCGCACAGCGCCTTTGCCGACCCGACCGCGCCTCCAGCCGCTGCACCGCGCGAGAGCATCGAGTTGCGGACGCTGGTGTTTCACGCGAACTGACATGTGCGAGAAAGGGCCCGCATCCGATGCGGGCCTTTTTTTTCGAAGTGCGCAGCGTCGCACGATACGTAACGACGTCATGGGCCGATCTGGCGAAAACCGTTTCACCTTGGCGAGATATCATTGTGGAGATAATCTCCCCGTTCGCTTTCACATTCAAAATTCCATTTCATTGACGATCGCGATTCCGCCGCGCATGATTTGAACTTCAATTCAATGGAGCGGGATTTGAAATCTCGCCGAAAGTGAAGCGATCCAACTGATAGCCAGTGCCGGAAAGCAGCGGGCCGCAGCGCGATGCGATGCGCCGACGGTTGCTCTATGCCGCTCGAAAACAGGAGAGAATGATGTCGAGAGATATGAAGCGGGACAGCGCGTTGCTGGATCGCCGCACCTTGTTGCGCGCGGGAGCCGCGGCGGCGTTGGCGGCGCCGATAGGGGCGCTCGGCGCACAGGCCTTTCCGTTCCGCGCTGCAACGTCGAGCATCGATTTCTCGGAATTCCCGATCTGCAAGACTTCATCCGACGCGCCTCCGCTTACCGGTGCGCCGAGAAAACTGAAATTGTCATGGAATGCCGGCGCGGTCTGCCTCGCGCCGCTTCCGGTCGCGATCGACCACGGTTTCTTCCAGAAGCAGAATCTGGACGTCGAACTGGTCAACTACAGCGGCTCGACCGATCAGTTATTGGAAGCGATCGCGACCGGCAAAACCGACGCCGGACTCGGCATGGCGCTGCGCTGGCTGAAGCCGCTTGAGCATGGGTTTGATGTCAAGATTGCGGCCGGAACCCATGGCGGCTGCATGCGGGTTCTGTCGCGCACCAATTCGGGCGTCGACAAGCTCGCCGATCTCAAGGGCAAGATCGTCGCGGTCGGAGATCTCGCCGGACCGGACAAGAATTTCTTTTCGATCCAGCTCGCCAAACAGGGCATCGATCCCAACAAGGACGTCGATTGGCGGGCCTATCCCGGCAACCTGCTGCAGCTCGCCGTCGAGAAAGGCGAGGTACAGGCGTTCCTTGCCTCCGATCCGATCGCCTATCTCTGGCTCAAGGACCCGGTCTACAAGGAAGTCGCGTCCAATCTGGACGGAGACTACAAGGACAAGACCTGCTGCATCGTCGGCTTGCGCGGCACCCTGGTCCGTGAAGAGCCGCAGGTCGCACGCGCCATCACCCAGGCGCTGCTCGATGCCGCGATGTTCACCTCGCAGAATCCGGACAAGGCCGCGGCCTCATTCCAGCCCTACGCGCCGAAGAACGCGAGCCTGGAGGATCTGCAGGCGATGGTTCGCTATCACACCCATCATCATCATCCGGTCGGGGCGGTGCTCAAGCAAGAGTTGAAGGCTTATGCCGACGACCTGAAGCTCGTTTCGGTGTTCAAGCCGAGCACCGATACGACGAAATTTGCGGAGCGGATCTATGTCGACGTATTCGGCGTCTGAGATCGCGGCGATCCCGCAATCGGCGGATGAAGGCGCGGCGCTGGCGGGACGTCCGCTGTCGCCGCCGGCGTTGCTTCTGGAAAACGGACCCGCGGTATTCGCAAGTCTGGCGTGGGTCGCCTTCGGGCTTTCGTGCCTGCTGTGGGAAGATTTGGGCGATTGGTCACGTACCCACGCGCTCGCCGTCGCGGCCTTCGTCATTGCCGGGGGCATCCTTGCGGTGACGGCGAGCGGCAAGTTGCTGGGACGTTTTGCGGCGGGATTGCAGGCGCGCGCGCCATGGCTGCTGGCGCTGGGATTGTTCCTCAGCCTGTGGGAGGTCGCCACCGCCAAGTTTGCCTGGCTGCCGCTGCCGTTTTTTCCACCGCCGCAGGCCATCATTGAAGTCTACACCGATGACCTTCCAAAACTGCTCGACAGCGTTTTTGCATCCGTCAAGCTGCAGCTCGGCGGCTACGCGATCGGCGCCGCGGTGGGCTTTCTGACCGGCGTATCGATCGGATGGTCGCGCAGCGTCGGCTACTGGGTGCATCCGGTGCTGCGGTTCATCGGGCCGCTGCCGGCGACGGCCTGGCTTCCGTTCGCCTTCTTCACGTTCCCCTCGAGCTGGAGCGCGAGCACGTTCCTGATCGCACTGGCGACGGGATTTCCGGTGACGGTCTTGACCTGGTCCGGCGTCGCGAGCGTCAGCAATGCCTATTACGACGTGGCGCGAACCCTCGGCGCCAGGCCGTCGTTCCTGGTGCTGAAAGTCGCGATTCCCGCGGCACTGCCGCACGTCTTTGTCGGCCTGTTCATGGGGCTCGGCTCGTCATTCGCCGTCCTGGTCGTCGCCGAGATGATCGGCGTCAAGGCCGGGCTCGGCTGGTATTTGCAGTGGGCGCAGGGCTGGGCGGCCTATTCCAACATGTATGCCGCGCTGATCGTGATGTCGCTCTTGTGCTCCGGCGCGATCACGCTGCTGTTTCGAACGCGCGACCGGCTGCTGGTGTGGCAGAAGGGCGTCGTGAAATGGTAGAGCAGGCGCTCGCTCGGCGGGTTTCGCCTTTGGCGGCCGGCGCCGCGCTGGATATCGAGGGCGTCAGTCATGCCTTCGATATCGATGGCGTTGTTCTCCCCGTGCTCGATGACATCAGCTTCAGCGCCGGGCCGGGCGAATTCGTCGCGCTGCTCGGTCCATCCGGATGCGGAAAATCGACCTTGCTGCGGCTTGTGGCGGGACTCGAGCCGCCGCGATCGGGCGGTTTGCGCGAGGATGGCGAGCCGATCACCGGGCCGTTTCCCTCGCGGGTCGTGGTGTTTCAGGACCCGACGCTGTTTCCATGGCGAACCGTTTGGGACAACGTCGCGCTTGGCCTCGAAGCCCAGGGAATTCTGAAGCGCGAGCGGCACCGGGTCGATGCGGCCATCGACCTCGTCGGGCTATCGGCGTTTCGCAAGGCCTACCCGCATCAGCTGTCGGGCGGCATGGCGCAGCGGGTCGCGCTGGCGCGCGCGCTGGTCAACGATCCCAAAATACTGATCCTCGACGAGCCGCTCGGCAAACTCGATTCGCTGACTCGGATCACCATGCAGGCGGAAATCGCCTCGCTCTGGCAACGCAGCGGATTTACCACCCTGCTGGTGACCCACGACGTGGAGGAGGCGGTGTTTCTCGCCAACCGCGTCATCGTGTTCAGCGACCGCCCCGCGCGCATCAAGGCCGACATCGCCGTCGATCGACCCTATCCGCGGCACCGGGGCGATCCAAGACTGGCGGCGCTGCGCCGGCATATTCTGGGACTGCTCGGACTGGACGCCACATGGTGAACGCAAACACCAACCCGGTCCGTACAGGCCCCCCGGTAGATGCGACACCCGCATTCTTCGATTGCGCCAGATTGCTGGCTGCCGAATTCACCGCCCGGGCCGCGCAGCATGATCGTGACGGCAGTTTTCCGTTCGAGAATTTCAAGGAATTGTCCGAGGCGGGACTGTTGGCCCTGACCGTGCCGACCGCGCTGGGCGGCCACGGTGCGGGGGCGCTCGACGCCGCCCGCGTTATCGGGATCTTCGGCAAGGCCGATCCATCGACGGCGCTGGTGCTGTCGATGCATTATATTCAGCATCTGGTGATGGCGCGAAGCACGCGCTGGCCGGGCCGTCTCTCCCGCAAGCTGGCACGTGAAACCGTCGAAGGCGTTGCGCTCATCAATGCGCTGCGGGTCGAGCCCGACCTCGGCTCACCCGCGCGTGGCGGACTGCCGGCGACCATCGCACGCAAAACCGAGACAGGATGGCGGCTCAGCGGGCGGAAGATTTACTCGACCGGAGCGCCGATCCTGAAATGGTACGCGGTGTGGGCGAAGACCGACGAGCCGGACGTCCGCGTCGGGCTGTTTCTGATTCCCGCCGGGTTGCCGGGAACGCGCATCGTCGAAACCTGGGACCATCTCGGGCTACGCGCCAGCGGCAGTCATGACATCATCTTCGACGACGTCGTGTTCCCGCTCGATCATGAAATCGATGTCCGCAAGCCGGACGACTGGCGGGTGCCCGATTTCACCCAGTCGACGATCCATGCGATCTTCGTCGCTGCGATTTACGATGGGATTGCCCGTGCCGCGCGTGGCTGGTTGATCGATTTTCTGAAAAATCGCGTGCCATCCAACCTTGGCGCGCCGCTGGCCACGCTGCCGCGCGTCCAGGAGGTGGTCGGCGACATCGAGGCGCGGCTGGCCGTGAATGCGCGACTGATCGACAGCTTCGCGGGAGATTTCGATGATGGCGTCCTGCTGAGCGCCTCCGAATCCAACATTATCAAGCTCACGGTGACGAACAATGCGGTCGCAATTGTCGAAGACGCGCTGTCGTTGACCAGCAATCATGGCCTGAGCCGCGGCAACCCCCTTGAGCGATACTATCGCGATGTTCTCTGCGGGCGCGTTCACACCCCGCAGGACGACGCGACACGCATAAACGCCGGCCGTCTTGCGCTCGGCGTTTGAACGAATGTGGAATTAACACCAGAACCGGAGCTGCCAATGTCAGTGGAATTCATCGGCTACATCAGCAACAACAATTCTTCGGAAACGATCGTCCGGTCGGGCCCCGTTCTCGATCGCCATCATATCGAAGCGGTAGCGAAAGCCCACGAGAACGCCGGATTCGATCGGGCGTTGCTGGCCTTTCATTCCACCACGCCGGATGGCCTGCAGATCGGCCAGCACGTGCTTGGTGTCACTGATCGCCTCAATGTGCTGATCGCCCAGCGGCCGGGCTTCACCGCGCCGACACTGATCGCGCGGCAGCTTGCAACGGTCGATCATCTTTCCGGCGGCCGGGTTGGCCTGCATGTGATCACCGGCGGCAATGCCACCGAGTTGAAGCAGGATGGCAACACCATCGACGACAAGGACGAACGCTACGCCCGCACCGACGAGTTCCTGGATGTCGTTCGCGCCGAATGGACCAGCGAGAAGCCATTTTCCTACGATGGCAAATATTACAAGGTCCAGAACGGTTTTTCGCAGATTAAGCCATATCGCAGTGAAGGCATTCCCGTCTTCGTCGGCGGCGCTTCCGACGCCGCGATTGAAGTCGCCGGCAAACATGCCGATACGTTCGCGCTGTGGGGCGAATCCTATGCCCAGGTGCGCGATGTAACGGCGCGGGTTCGGGCCGCTGCCGCCCAGCACGGTCGGCCGACGCCGCGGTTCAGTCTTTCGGTTCGGCCGATCCTTGCCGATACCGAGGAGAAGGCATGGGCGAAGGCCGACGGGATTTTGGCGCGCGCAACGGCGCTGCAGGACAAGACCGGCTACCGCAAGCCGGCCGACGGTCATGCGACCGCAGGCGCCCGCCGGCTGCTGGCGCTGGCAGAGCAGGGCACTCGGATCGACAAGCGGCTCTGGACGGAGATCGCAAAACTCACCGGCGCCAACAGCAATACCACCGCGCTGGTCGGAACGCCGGAGCAGGTCGCCGAAGTCTTCGGCGACTACTACGACCTCGGCGTCAGCCATTTCCTCATACGCGGCTTCGATCCGTTGATCGACGCCATCGAATATGGCCGCGAACTCATCCCCCTGACGCGCAAGCTGATCGCCGGGCGCGGCATCGCCAGGGGAGTTGCGGCAGAATGATGCGCGGTATCTTCGTCGCCGGCCTGTTGCTGGGTGCAATCGCCTCCGCCTCCGTCTCCGCCTCCGCCCAGACGTCCCTGCGGGTCGGCGATCAAAAGGGCAATTCGCAGGCGGTGATGGAAGCAGCCGGCGTGCTGAAGGACGTGCCCTACAGGATCGAGTGGAAGGAGTTTCCGGCCGCCGCGCCGCTTTTGGAAGCGCTGGGTGCGGGCGCGATCGAGACCGGGCTGGTCGGCGATGCGCCGTTCACCTTCGCCGCCGCCGCTAACGTGCCGGTGAAAGCGATCGGCGCCATCCGGCAGAGTCAGGAGGGCCTGGCGATTCTTGTGCCGCGCGAGTCGCATGTTCACGGTTTCGAGGACCTGAGAGGCAAGAAGATCGCGACCGGCCGCGGCTCGATCGGGCACCAGCTCATTCTTGCCGCGCTGGAGTCGAAAGGATGGTCTCCCAGTGATGTGCAGATCGTGTATCTCGCGCCCTCGGATGCCAAAGTCGCCTACACGCAGGGTTCGGTCGATGCGTGGTCGACCTGGGAACCCTATGTCAGCCAGGAAGAGGTGTTGTTCCAGTCGCGGCGCGTGATGACCGCGGAGGGAATTACGTCCGGTCTGAGTTTTCAGGTCGCTTCGCCCAATGCGATCCGCGACAAGCGGCCGGAGCTGGAAGATTTCCTGCGCCGGCTTACCGCGGCCCGCGCCTGGTCGCTGAGCAATGTCGGCGCTTACGCCGAGACCTGGGGCAGGCTGATGAGCATCCCGGCCGCGGTGCCGCTGAACTGGCTAAGCCGCGCCAAGATCCGCGTCGCGCCGGTCGACGATGGCGTCGTCGCGGACGAACAAAAGACCATCGACCTGTATTTTCGGTCGGGCTTGATCAAGCAGAAGCTCGACGCGGCCGATATCGTCGATCGATCCTTTTCCGAAGCTATCGGCAAAGGCGCCGGCCTCTGATCGGCGCTGTTTCGGGGAAAATTCTCAACGAGCGGGAATCGGCAGCACAGAGTTCTTCGGTCTCGCGAATCTTTGCAACAAAAATGCTATAGCGTAGAATATATTTCTATTTATTATGCGATAGCTCCATCGTTATAGAAGAAAGTTCCAGAAATGGCCGACACCATTGTCTCGTTGCTTGAACCTCCGCGCCGTATCGACGCCATCGATCGCAAGATCCTGAGGGTATTGCAGGAAGATGCGTCGCTCTCCGTGGCCGAAATTGGCGAGCGGGTCGGCCTGTCATCGACCCCCTGCTGGAAGCGCATCCAGAGGATGGAGGGCGAGGGCATCATCACCGGAAAGGTCGCACTGGTCGACCAGAACAAGATCGGGCTCGGGCTGTCGGTCTTCGTGTCGATTGAAAGCGGCGACCATTCCGATGCATGGCTGAAGAAATTCGCCGAGGTGGTCAGCACCATGCCGGAAGTCATGGAGTTTTACCGCATGGCCGGCGACGTCGATTACATGCTGCGCGTCGTGGTCGCGGACATGCAGAGTTACGACATTTTCTACAAGAAACTGATCGGCGCGGTCGCCCTGAAGAATGTGACCTCGCGGTTCGCCATGGAAAAGATCAAATCCGTGACCGCGCTGCCCGTTCCAGCGTTCGAAGCCGCGTAGGCAGCGTCGATGCGACAGTGCGTAAGTTGATCAACGCGCGCCTCACGTGCCTTCGGTGGGATCAGTCGTTCATTCTACCCCGCAGCATTTTGCGAGAAGAGCGTTGTCTGGAGCGGGCCAACAAAGAAATTCTGTGAGATTGCCGTGATCGCTGTTTCGCCGTCATATTGCGTTGAATCAGCACGGGTCGTCTTGCGGTTGAAAACACGCGAGCAATTTCGTCGAAGCATCGGGTTGGGGAAGTCGAATGTCGGATCTTGCTGTCAGTGCGTCTGAGAACGTATCCGAGCCGGCTGCGCTGAAGGCGCGGCTGAATGAAGACTGGCTCGCCGTCGCCATCGGTCTTCTGGTCTTCGCGGCAGCGCTGGTCAGCGTCAGCGGTACCGATGTTCTCGGCTGGGCGGTGACCACGTCGGTCTATACCGACCTCACGCAGGCGTTGAACCCGTTTGCAAAAGCCTACGCCTGGCTCGGTGGCGGCGGCTCGCTGCTTCTGACCTATGCCGCGCTGCTGGTCGTGCTCAGCGCCGGCGTAATTGCGCTGGGCGCCGATGTCAGGAAATTCGCCATTGCGTTCACGGCCGTGTTCGCGATCGCCTATGCGAGCTGGATACTCGGCAGCTACGCCTACATCGCGGCGGTGACGCCCGCCGAGCAGCAGAAGTTCGGACTGAGTTGGTCGCTCAAGCTGACCAATGAGGGCGGCTTCATCGTGGCACTGCTTTCCGGACTTGTGATCGCCAACTTCTTCCCGCGGTTTGCGGAGTGGCTGAAGGAAGCGATCCGGCCCGAGCTCTACATCAAGATCGCAATCGTCATTCTCGGCGCAACGGTGGCCGTCACCGCGGCCGGACGATTGAACCTGGCGTCGTCGCTACTGCTGCGTGGTGCGGCCGCGATCGTCGAGGCCTATCTGATATACTGGTCCGTCGTCTACTACATATCTCGTAAATGGTTCGGGTTCAGCCGCGAGTGGTCCGTGCCGCTCGCATCCGGCATTTCGGTCTGTGGTGTAGCGGCGGCGATTGCGACCGGCGGCGCCATCAGGGCCCGCCCCGCGGTGCCGATCCTGGTGTCGTCGCTGGTCGTCGTCTTCGCGGTTGTTGAAATTCTCATCCTGCCGTTCCTCGCGCAGACCTTCCTGTGGCAGGAGCCTCTGGTGGCCGGCGCCTGGATCGGCCTTGCGATCAAGACCGACGGCGCGGCGGTCGCCGGTGGCGGCATCACCGAGTCGCTGATCCTGGCCAAGGCCGCAGCGGAAGGCATCAAGTATCAACCGGGCTGGATTCTTGCGACCACGACAACGGTGAAGATCTTCATCGACATCTTCATCGGCGTGTGGGCGTTCATTCTCGGCTATATCTGGACCAACCATATCGACAAGGGACCCGACAAGGCGAAACCGTCGGAAATCTGGCAGCGGTTTCCGAAGTTCATTCTCGGCTTCCTCTTCGTGTTTGCGGTGTCGCTCTGGCTTGCGGTCGGATCGACCCCGGATATCGCCAAGGCGCTGCCGGCGGCGGCCGGCGAGGCCAACATCTTCCGGGTGATCTTCTTCATCCTGACTTTCTTCTCGATCGGCGTGCTATCGGACTTCCGAAAGCTCTGGCAGCAGGGATTCGGCAAGCTCGCGGCGGTGTATTTCGTCAGCCTGTTCGGGTTTGTGATCTGGGTCGGACTGTTGATTTCATGGTTGTTCTTCAGCGGCTTCAAGCCGCCGCTGGTGAGCTAGATCGAGCAAAGGAAATCCCGTGTCCCAACCAGACCTCAAAGGCGAAATCAATGCAGCGGCCGTGGAGCCGCTGCTGCCGATCGAGAAAAAGCTGATCGGCTGGAGTCTCGGCACCGGTATCGTGCTGTTGATTGTCCTGATTGTTCTCAATCACTTCGTCCCGATCACGCTTTAGAGATCGTCAAGACATCACAAACGCGATGCTGGATGCGCAGGGCAGCCGCGGCTCCGCCATCCGCCAGCGCTGGTATGGTGGTCGGTCGGGCTGGGTTTTTACAAATCGATCTGCAAATTGAATTGTCTTGTCGATTTATTTCTCTTGCAGATTTTATGATTAACAAATGTGCTCGACGCCAGCGCCGGGAAAATTGGGCTTTCATCCTCCGACTTGAAGCAACAAACCCATCGCGGCGGAGACGCTGCGCAGCAGCGTCATTGCTATTTTTGCAGGGCACTCGACATGTCCCGGGGCCAGCACCATCATCTCCGCAGTCGAATGATGGCGCGAAAGTCGCGCCGTCTTCTTCAGGGGATCGTGATGAAGCGTCGGGAGTTCTTGAAACTGTCCGTTGGAACCGCAGCCGTCGCCGCGCTGTCGCGGCAGGCGCGCGCCCAGGCGGGCGTCAGCGAAATCCGCATCGGCTATCAGAAGAACGGCGTGCTCGTGATTGCGCGGCAGCAGGCGACGCTCGAGACACATTTTGCCAAGCAGGGCATCGCCGTGAAGTGGGCCGAATTCTCTTCGGGCCCGCCGATGCTCGAGGCGATGAATGTCGGCAGCGTCGATTACGGCGCGGTCGGCGATTCGCCGCCGGTGTTCGCGCAGGCGGCCAACGCTGCGATCGTCTATGCCGCTGGCCAGCCGATCTCGGACGGGCAGGGCATTCTGGTCCCCGGTAACTCGCCGATCCGAACCATTGCGGACCTGAAGGGCAAGCGCGTCGGCTTCACCAAGGGCTCCAGCGCCCACAATATCGTGGTGCAGACGCTCGAAAAAGCCGGCCTCACCTATGCCGACATCACGCCGGTCTATTTGACGCCGCCGGATGCCGGGCCGGCGTTCGCCAATGGCAGCATCGATGCCTGGTCGATCTGGGATCCTTATTTCGCCATCGGCGAAACCAAACAGAACGGCCGCATTCTCGTCAACGCCTTCGAAATCACCAAGACCAATTCGTTCTTTATCGCCAACCGCGAATTTGCCAAAAGCCACGGACCGGTGCTGCAGCAGATCATCGATGTGACGTCGGCGACCGCGACCTGGGCCGAAGCGCATCGCGATGAAGTGGCGCACGCGCTCGCCGCCGTCACCAACGTTCCGCTGGATATCCAGACCGTCGCCGCCAACCGCTCGTCGTTTGCGGTCGGCCCGATCACCGACGACATCATCGCGACCCAGCAGGGCGTCGCCGACCGGTTCTTCAAGCTCGGTCTCATTCCAAAACCTGTCGTGGTCCGCGACGCGGTCTGGAAGCCGGTACAGACCTGAGCCGATTTTTTCGCCATCACGAGAGGATTAAAACATGCGCTGGTTTAAACGGGCGATCGCGGTTGCGGTGCTGTCGATGACGACGGCGCTGGCGGGCGTGGGCGCCAGCTACGGTCAGGACAAGGTGGTCCGCATCGGCTTCCAGAAATACGGCAAGCTGGTGCTGCTCAAGAGCAAGGGCACGCTTGAGCCGCGACTGAAAGCGTTCGGCTACGACGTGACCTGGACCGAGTTTCCATCGGGACCGCCATTACTGGAGGCGGTCAATGTCGGCGCCATCGACTTCGGCAACACCGGCGAGTCGCCGCCGATCTTCGCGCAAGCGGCGGGCGCGCCGATCCGCTACGTCGCCTATGAGCCGCCGGCGCCGAAGGGTGAGGCGATCCTGGTTCCGAAAGACAGCGCGCTGCAATCGGTCGCCGATCTCAAGGGCAAAAAGGTCGCCTTCAACAAGGGCGCCAATGTTCACTACCTCGTGGTGAAAGCGCTGGAAAAAGCCGGCCTGCGCTATTCCGACATTACGCCGGTGTTTTTGGCGCCCGCCGACGCCCGCGCCGCGTTCGAGCGCGGCTCGGTCGATGCATGGGCGATCTGGGACCCGTTCCAGGCAGCGGCGGAAGCCGCCACCCAGGCCCGGACGCTGACCGACGGCACCGACACCGTCGCCAACCATCAGTTCTATTTGTCGTCGCAGAAATTCCTGGAATCCGACCCCAAACTCATCGATGCGATCCTGGCCGGGCTGCGCGAAGTCGATGAATGGGCCAAGACCGACATTCACGCGGTCGCCGAGCAACTCAGTCCGTCGGTGGGGCTGCCGGTCGCGGTGCTCGAGGTCGCGTTGAAGCGGCAATCTTACGGCATTCAGCCCATCGACGGCCAGGTGATCGCCGAGCAACAGAAACTCGCCGACACCTTTCTCGCGCTGGGGCTGATCCCGAAGGCCATCACGGTTGCCGATGTTGCAAGAAAGCCGGGCACATGAGTACCCATCCGTCCTCCAAGGCCAATATCCTCTGGTTCCTGCCGACCCATGGCGATGGGCGCTATCTCGGCACCACCACCGGCGGCCGTGAGGTCAACTTCAATTATCTCCGCCAGATCGCGCAGGCCGCCGATCAACTCGGCTATTTTGGCGTGCTGCTGCCGACCGGGCGCAGCTGCGAGGATTCCTGGGTGGTGGCCTCGGCGGTCGCGCCATGGACCGAACGCTTGCGCTATCTGGTGGCGGTGCGGCCCGGGCTGCAATCGCCCAGCGTCGCCGCGCGCATGACCGCAACGCTCGACCGGGTTTCGAACGGGCGGCTGTTGATCAACGTGGTCACCGGCGGCGATCCTGTCGAGAACAAAGGCGACGGCATATTCCTCGACCATGACGCGCGCTACGCGGTGACGCGGGAGTTTCTCAACGTCTACAGCGACCTGCTCGCCGGCAAGACCGTCAATGTGGAAGGCAAACACATCC
>Ga0302320_10007535_pt1 | contig 23946 bp, 21 predicted proteins | sample Bog_T0_3_FD_202130 | JGI IMG/M metagenome (GOLD analysis project Ga0302320, IMG submission 202130) | Peat permafrost microbial communities from Stordalen Mire near Abisko, Sweden - Bog_T0_3 | ecosystem: Environmental > Terrestrial > Soil > Wetlands > Peat | place: Sweden: Abisko, Stordalen Mire...
TGGCAAAGACTTCAACCTTCACGCCGAGGGCGGTCTTGTTGTCGGCATAGCCGGAGAGGTCGAGGCGTACAAAGTGATTCTTGGTGGCCCCAACATTGCGCAGCAGCACGGGAGGGGCATTGACCTGGGTCACGATCAGATCCGCTGCGCCGTCGCCGTCTACATCGGCAGCAATCAAGCCGCGCGGCGCGGTTAGCTTCACAGTGTCGAGTCCCAGTGCATGACTTACATCTTCAAAGCTGCCATCGCCTTTGTTGCGGAAGACCTTTACGCGCGGACCCGCGACCGTATCCACAATCGCAGCGAGATCGATCCAGCCGTCGTTGTCAATGTCGATTGGCGTGAGACCCCATCCGCGCAGCGCGCCATGCAGCGGCAACTCTACGCGCTCAAAGCGCCGGCCCATATGGTTTGGACCTTCGACATTGCGCCATAGCGTTACACCCGGCGCGCCGGCGTGGGTGACGGCAATGTCCATCCAGCCGTCTTTGTTGTAGTCGAGCACCACTATGCCTACGGTAGGCGGAAGCTTCTCGCCGTCAGAGACCGCCTGGGTCGGATACTTCCCCTCGCGCGGATTCACATAGGTCAACGGCGCAGGTCCATCGCCGGTCACAGCAATGTCCACAGCGCGGTCGTTGTTGAAGTCCGTAAGAATCGCCGATGCAGTCTTCCCACTGCCGCCCAATCCCGTTGGTTCCGTCCACTCGGTAAACGTCTTGTTGCCGTCGTTGCGCCACAGGACGTTCGGCGCGCCTCCTTCTTTCAGAGGAGCCCCGGTCAAGAAGAGATCCAGATCGCCATCGTGGTCGTAGTCGACAAACGTAATTCCCGAAGGCCGATTCCGAGCCGACAGCCCAGCCTCAGCGGTTACGTCCTGGAACTTGCCATGGCCAAGATTGCGGAAGAGCAGCACGGAATCGTCCAGCGCGACGGCCAGATCGTTCAAGCCATCGCCGTCGTAGTCGCCGACCGCGCAGGCTTCGGCATGGCCTGAAGCCTTCAGGCCTATTCCCGCGGCATCGAGATCATCGAAATGCCAATTCCCGTTGGTATGGAGCACACGAATGGCTTGATTGCCGGCCTCCATGAGCACCAAATCCATGTGGCCGTCGCCGGTTACATCCATCATGCAGGCGCCGCCAGTTGTGGTCCACGGCCAAGGAAGTCCTGCGATTGGCAAATTCAGCGGCGTCGCCACCAGCTTCACCGGAATCATCGCCTTCTTGCCCGACTCAGGCTCCTCAACCGGCGTAACCGTCGAGTAATGCCCCTGCTCACCATAGGCGAGGCCGATGGGCGCGCCAATCTTGGTGCTGGTCAGGTGCTGAAAGCGCTTGAAGTGATCCTTGGCTTCGGCGGCGCGGCCGGAGCGCTGGTATGCGCGCGCAATCGCGAACTCCGCAGACGCGTGCTGCGGCTGGATCTCCAGCGCCTTTTCAAAGATCGCAATCGCCTTGTCGAAGTCCTTCATCTCCTGGTAGCAGACACCTTCAAAATAGTACGAATCCGCATCCGCAGGGTCGAACTTCACCGCTTGTTGAAAGCTATTGAGCGCCGGCTCCAGCTCATTTCCGGCGTGCTCGGCCAGGCCCAGGTTATACCAGGCTTGGACATTATTCGGGTCCAGGGCTAGAGCCGTGTGCAGGGCCTTCTTGGCTTCGTCGAGCTTTTGCAGGGTCAGCAGCGCGATGCCTTCGTTGACGGCGGCCTGCGCCATCTTGGGGTCCTTCTTCATGGCCTCGGCAAAGCTGTCGGCCGCGCGCTCGGTAAACTGCTGGCCCATCTGCGCCACGCCGCGATTGTTGGCCCGTACCGCCTCGGCGTCAAAGCGCGCCTGCGCGCCCGCCGCTGCCGCAACCGCCGCAAAAAGAGCAAGGGCCAGAGCCCCGTTCGTCCTCATGGATATCTACCCCAATCCCGCTTGAACTGTCTGAATTCGAAGGCCGCACAACCTCTCAGTGTATGCGAGAGGACGGTGGCCACGCATACTACCGAGCGATCGGGGCAGGGCGATTGCATGAATAGCAAGATTGGGGCTCACACTGCCCCTACGGGGCGGTGGAATCCAACTTGATCGCATTCCCAGGGTTTCACCCTGGGCTATTTTCGCCCCTCCCTACGGGAGGAACTGCGGTTCCTTAGCTGCCTAAGACGCCAATTGAGCCAACCGCTGCAACAGAAGACGTTCATGCGATTGCCTTGGCGATCCGGGCAAACTTCTGCCTTTCGATTGCAGCCGCGTCAATATCCTCCGCCAATTTATACTTCTTCTGTGATTCCCTTCCTCAGAAGCGGCTCCAAATGAACGAAGAGAAGCGCCCCAAGCGCCGCATCGGCGCCGTCACCACCTCGCGCGCCGATTACAGCCACCTTTATTGGCCGCTGCGCGAGCTGGCCGTTCATCCCGAGGTTGAGCTGGGAATCTTTGCCCTGGGCGCGCATCTCTCGCCTGAGTTCGGCAACTCGGTCAGGGAGATCGAGCGCGATGGCTTTCCCGGCATGGCGATCAAGGCGCGCATCGAGTGCCTGCTCAGTTCGGACACCGATACCGGCATGGCCAAGACCATCGGCATCGCTATCCTCGGGCTCGCCGACGCACTGACAGCATGGCGGCCCGATCTGCTGCTGCTCATCGCCGATCGCTACGAGATGCTGGCGCCCGCATCGGTGGCGCTGGCGCTAAGGATTCCCATTGCCCACATCGAAGGCGGGGAGATAAGCCAGGGCGCCATTGACGACCAGGTGCGCAACGCCCTGACCAAGATGGCGCACATCCACTTCACTTCGACTCCGGCGGCGCGCAGGCGCGTTATCGCAATGGGTGAAGAGCCCTGGCGCGTAACCTGTGCCGGCGCGCCCTCGCTCGACCACCTGCGCCGGTCAGCGCTGCTCACTCGCCCAGATCTGGAGGCCCGGCTTGCAATCAGACTCCAGAGGCCGACGATCCTGGCAGCTTATCACCCGGTCACCATCCTCAAAGACACAACCGTTGAAGCCGACGCGCTGTTTTCGGCGCTTTCGCAGGCTCCCGGCCAGTTGCTGTTTGTGTACCCCAACGCCGATGCGGGCAGCTACGCGCTGATTGAGCGCACGAAGGCACTCGCCAGCACGCGCCCGCACACACATATCTTCGTCAACCTCGACCCCATCACCTACTGGAGCCTGCTTGGCCAGGTGGATGCGATAGTCGGCAACTCGTCGAGCGGAATCATGGAAGCCGCCTCCTTCGCCTTGCCCACGGTCGATGTAGGCATCCGCCAGCAGGGACGCGAACGCGCCCACAACGTGATCGACGCGCCAGCGGAAAGCGCGGCAATCCTCCGCGCGCTCGGCAAAGCACTGGACCCTGGATTTCGGGAATCCCTGCGCGGCATGGAGAATCTCTACGGCAATGGAACCGCGGCCGGGACCATTGCTCGCGTCCTCACCACCGTTCCGCTTGACGGCCTGCTTATCAAGCAGCCGACGCCGCTGCTGGAGCAAACAGAGGAAGCCGATGAGCGATAGGCTGGAGTTGCGACAAAAGCTGGGTGCCCCATCCATGCGCTTTTTTTCTGGCGCATGGGTGGGAGACCACGAATCTGAGCTGGGTGCCCCAGGTCTCGCTCTTGAGACCTGGGAAACCTCGAAAATCGATCACCAGGTCATACCACTCTCCGCTCCCGACATCACCCAGGCCGAGATCGACGCCGTTACGGCCGTCCTGAGGACTCCGCACCTGAGCATGGGCCCCGAGTTGGCAGCGTTTGAAGACGCTCTCGCCCAGTATCACGCCGTGCCCCACGCAGTAGCCGTCAGCTCCGGCACTGCCGGGCTTCACCTGGCTTTGTTGACCCTCGGCATCGGCGAAAGCGACGAGGTCATCGTTCCCTCATTTGCCTTCGTCGCCGTGGCCAACGCCGTCCGGCAGGTTCGCGCCACGCCGGTCTTCGCGGAGATCGACGCCGCGACTCTGAACCTGGACCCGGACGCCGTCGAGCGGGCCGTCACGCCCCGCACCCGCGCGATTCTGGTGGTTCACACCTTTGGCATACCGGCGGAAATGAACGCATTGCTGGGAATCGCCAGCCGCCATGATCTTTTCGTGATTGAAGACGCCTGCGAGGCCATCGGGGCGGAATTCGGCGTCGCGCCCAACACCCGCCGTGCCGGCAGCTTCGGCGACCTCGCTGTGCTCGGCTTTTATCCCAACAAGCAGATCACGACCGGCGAGGGCGGCGCCGTGCTGGCCCGCAACCCCGATTGCGTGGAACGCCTCCGGACTCTTCGCAATCAGGGGCGCAGTCAGGGCGGCAAGCCGGCCCACGATTGGCTCGATCAGGCTGAAACGGGATACAACTACCGTCTCTCGGAACTTGCGTGCGCGCTTGGCAGGGTGCAGTTGAGCCGAATCGAAGAGATCCTTGCCCAGCGCCGGGCGGCGGCAGAGCGCTACGATGCGATTTTCACGCAGATGGCCGTCCCTGGCCTCGAACTGCCGCCGCTCACGCTGCCCCGCCGCACTATCAGTTGGTTTGTTTATGTGGTGCGCCTGCCGGAACTGGTCGGCCGAGACCGTGTGCAGGCAGCGCTGGCCAGCCGAGGAATCGCCACGGGGCGTTACTTCGCCCCTATCCATTTGCAGCCCGCGTGGCGCGCGCGCGCCAGTGCGGGCGCAGTTTCGCTCCCGGTTACCGAATCCATCTCGCTGCGCACGCTCGCCCTGCCTTTTTTCAACCTCATCGCCGCCAGCCAGCAACAGCAGGTTGCTGAAGCGATCCGAGGCGTCATCCGGTCTGAGCTGTAGCCCACCAGGTCGCTTTGTCTGTTCTTTGCGATGCATTGAACTGGGCGCGGAACGGCCCAACATTGAATCGGGAGGCGATACCTGTGGTTTTACATGATATGGAAAAGGCAGGTCTTGAGCGCAGGGTTGCGCAGATCTACAGCTTGCGCTGACAGGCCGGGCTGTATTCCCCCAGGGAAGGGATCTCGGCAATTTTGGACGACAACCAGCCTCTCTTCAGCAGACTGGTCAGCCACCGAGGGAATGCTCCTGTAGGCGAAATGAGGTTTAGGCCAAACTGGCCACGCCTCCTAGCCCATCGCCCGAATCTCCGCTTCAATCTGGGCCAATGCGTTCTCAAGCGCCTCGCGCCGCGCCGGGTGCGAGGTCTTCTGCGAAAGAATATTCTCCCGTTGCAGGTTGAGCTCCTGCTTGTGGCGTTCCCGCACTGTGCGGTGCTGTTCCGCCAACCGTCGAGCGTCCTCGCTCACAAAGCCGTTGCCGAGGTCGACCTCCGGTTGTTCCAGGGTATGTGCCATCTGTTCCTCCAGGGATTTACTTTCTCGAACCACGTGCCTTATTTCTATTCTACGAGTCTTTTGCCGCGCTGCGCTGAGCGGAATCAAGATCGTCCCCTCGGCAAAGCGGAGCAATCTCTCAAGCACAACTGGAGGATTATACTGCTATACGTTGATTCTTAAATACTTATATAACACAACACACTAACCGATCCAAGGCGAAGCTCCCTTGAAAGTCCATGCGATTTCTTTCACCGGTCTCCGTACCGCTGCCAGATCTAGCTTCAAGGCCGCGCCAGAGTGAGACCCTGTCAGTTAGTCAGAATCGCGTCGTTGCTTGGCGTACCCGCAAGCGGAGGGAGGCGGGAGTTTTAACTCACGCATTAAGCCAACACAATCTATGGATCCCTACAGTTCGCGGAAAAGCTCTACTCAGGAGCCGTTCCGTAACAGTCGTCCACCGGCTTCGCCGCCCCATGGGGAGACAAGACTGCGGCCATCGCTTGAGTCCGCCAACTTGCCAACTTGCCGACCCCGCGCAGCGGAGCTAACTCGCTAAAACGTTCGACCGCTCTCCGGCTTTTCTGTTGGAATGATTCAACTTGCGAGACATGCCGAATCTTGTTCCTTTTTGGGAATGGTATCTTCTCGATTGCCGGATGCCCCACCTGGGCGCCCTCTGGGCGCCGCGTTCTTGTTTTTGCGGCTAGCGTGGGATACCCGGAACCTCCGCCGGCGCCCATCCCCGCACCCTCTGTGGTACTCTCTACCCAATCCTGTGGCCACCGACAAAAACAAACTTTATTACGGCGACAACCTTGAAGTCCTCACGCGGAACGTCAAGGACGAGTAGGTAGACCTCGTCTATCTTGACCCGCCCTTCAATTCGCGGCAGGATTACAACGTGCTCTTCGCCGAGAAAGACGTCTCGCAGTCAAGCTCCTGCGGGGCCCCCACGGACAGGTCTTCGTCCGTGGGGTGGAGAGATTCATGCGTTTGAAGACACCTGGGAGTGGAACATCGACGCCCAGCGATCCTACGAGCAGATTGTCGATCGGGCGGACGCGTCGCCGATGCCCTCTGCGGAATGCCTCGTGTGATGCGTTTCTTGACCCATTTGCCTACCCAACATGAATCCAGCCCTTCCCAACATCTGTGACGTAGCTCACAGCGAGCTGTTATTCCCGATGAGTACTTTCGCTCTCATCCGCTGGCAAGCCGCAACAGAGGCCTTCTCGATTCACTCCTGCGCCTCCTTTGGTTCCCGCCGGCGCCTGCACACAGAGCGAGGTAGGCATGGGTCAGTCAATTTACCAATCGATGCAGCAGAAGGGTTACAGCCGCAGAGATTTTCTGCAATTCTGCGCGGCGGCCGCAACAGCGGCAGGTTTTGGGCAAACCGGCGTGGCCCAGGTCGTCTCGGCCTTTGAGAAGAAAGAAAAGCCGGCCGTGGTGTGGATGCACTTTCAGGAATGCACCTGTTGCAGCGAGTCCTTCATCCGCTCCTCGCACCCCATTGTGGTGGATGCGCTGCTCGATGTGCTCGACCTGAACTACACGGAAACCCTGATGGCGGCCTCCGGCTTCCAGGCCGAGAAGTGCCTCTCCGACACCATCGAAAAGAACAAGGGCAAGTACATCGTGCTGGTGGAAGGCGCGGTGCCCACCGGAGCGGACGGCGTTTACTGCATGATCGGCGGCAAGACCGCGGAATCGATCTTGCAGACCGTTGCCAAGGATGCGGCGGCGGTGGTGGCCTGGGGCAGTTGCGCGTCGAACGGGTGCGTGCAGGCTGCCAAGCCCAATCCGACCGGCGCCACGCCGATCTACAAACTGGTTGACAAGCCGGTGATCAATGTACCCGGCTGCCCGCCCATTGCCGACGTCATGATGGCCGTGGTCACCCATCTGCTGGTGCTGGGGCAGGTTCCGGCGCTCGACAGCCAGGGCCGGCCCAAGGAGTTCTACGGACGCCGCGTTCACGACACATGCTACCGCCGTCCCAACTACGACGCCGGGCTCTTCGTCGAGTCGTTTGACGACGAGAACGCCCGCAAAGGCTATTGCCTCTATAAGATGGGTTGCCGCGGGCCGGTCACTTACAACGCCTGCTCGGTGGTCAAGTGGAACGAAGGCACCAGCTATCCAATCCAATCGGGCCACGGATGCATCGGCTGCAGCGAGGCCGGCTTCTGGGATAACGGCCCGTTCTACCAGCATCTGGCCTCGTTCCCCGGATTCGGCATCGAGAGTACGGCGGATACAGTCGGCGCGGTGATCGGCGTAGCCACGCTTGCCGGCGTTGCCGCCCATGCGGTAGTGACCAATATTCGCAAGCGGCCAGTGATTGCCGAAGTCCACGCTGATGATCAAGAGGAGTTGTGAGAAGCTATGACACGCGTCGTCGTCGATCCAGTAACTCGTATTGAAGGCCACCTGCGCATTGAGGCAGTGGTGGAAAATGGCGTCATCACCGACGCGTTCAGCGCAGGCACCATGGTGCGCGGCCTGGAAAAGATTCTCCAGGGCCGCGATCCGCGCGATGCCTGGGCCATTACCGAGCGCGTCTGCGGTGTTTGCACCACAGTACATGCGCTTACCAGCGTGCGCGCAGTTGAAAGCGCGCTGGGCATCGCGATTCCGCCCACCGCCGAGCTCATCCGCAACATCATGATGGCCACGCAGTATGTGCAGGATCACGTGATCCACTTCTATCACCTGCACGCCCTCGACTGGGTTGACATCGTCAACGCGCTGAAGGCCGACCCCAAGAAGGCGGCGGAGCTAGCGCAGTCGTTCTCAAAGTGGGACAAGAACACTGCCTCCTATTTCTCTGACGTGCAAGACAAAATCAAGGTCTTTGCCGCCAATGGGCTGGGCATCTTCGCCAACGGCTATTGGGGCCACCCGGCCTATAAGCTGCCGCCAGAGGTCAACCTGATCGCGGTGGCGCACTATCTTGACGCTCTGCAATGGCAAAAAGAGATCGTCAAGATCCACGCGGTCTTTGGCGGCAAGAACCCGCATCCGAATTACCTCGTGGGCGGCGTTCCCTGTTCTATCAATATCAATGAAGTGGCCGCCATCAATGGCGAGCGGCTCAACCTCGTCAAGCGGCTCATCGATCAGGCGGACGAGTTTCTCAACGAGGTCTACATTCCCGATCTGCTTGCCGTTGCCTCCTTCTATAAAGATTGGGCCAGCCACGGCGGTGGGTTATCGAACTACTTGAGCTATGGCGAGTTCCCCACCAAGGGCTACGGGCAGCCGGAATCGTTCAAGTATCCGCGCGGCGTGGTGCTCAATCGCGACCTGAGCAAGGTATATCCGGTCAATGCCACCGATTCCCAGGAGATCAAGGAATACATCGCCAGCTCCTGGTACAGCTACGAAGGCGGAGACGGCGTTGGCATCCATCCCTGGGCCGGCGAAACGAAGCTGAATTATACCGGGCCCAAGCCGCCCTTCGAGACGCTTGAGGGTTTCAAGAAGTACTCATTCCTGAAGACTCCGCGCTGGAAAGAAAACCCGATGGAGGTGGGTCCGCTGGCTCGTCTGCTGGTCGCCTTCGCCTCTGGCCGCACCGATGTGCAGGAGTTGGTCAAGGACACGCTTGGCAAGCTGAACGTGCCTGTGGCCGCTCTGTTCTCCACGTTGGGACGCACCGCGGCTCGCGGCCTGGATGCGGCGCTGGCCATGATCTGGCTCAAGGAGTTCTACGGGCAGCTGATGGACCGCGTGAAGATCAACGAAGTCTCCACATTCAACGGCGAGTTCTGGGAACCCAAGAGCTGGCCGGCAGAAGCGGAAGGCGTTGGCCTCACCGAGGCTCCCCGCGGCGCTCTGGCGCACTGGATCAAGATCAAGAACGGCGCCATCGACAACTACCAGCTTGTTGTTCCGACCACCTGGAACGGCTCGCCGCGCGATGCCAAGGGGCAGCGTTCGTCCTTTGAGCAGGCTCTGATCGGTACGCCAGTGGCGAAGCTCGACGAGCCGGTCGAGATTATCCGCACCATCCATTCCTTTGACCCGTGCCTGGCCTGCGCCGTGCATTTGTACGATCCGCAGGGACGGCACCTTCACCAGGTTTCCTTCGAGTGATGCGTATGAGTGCTACAGGCATTGGCGCAGGCAGAGTGGCACCGGCGGCTCACGAGCGTCCGGTGGAGTATCGGCGGATCTACGTTTGGGAACTGCCGGTGCGCGTCTACCATTGGATCAACGCAGTGGCCCTGGTGGCCCTTTGCATCACCGGCTACCTGATCGGCGCTCCTTCAAGCCCGTTCTACGCGGCCGAATCTTACCAGCAGTACTGGTTCGGCTGGGTGCGGTTCATTCACTTCCTGTGCGCCTTCGTCTATGTCTTCAACTTCCTGGCGCGGCTTTACTGGGGCTTTGTCGGCAACAAGTATTCACACTGGAACGCCTTCTTCCCGCTCAAGAAGGCGCAGCAGCAGGAGATCGTCGACGTCATCAAGGCCGACGTGCTTGAGACCAAGCTGCACGGGCCCATCTCGACGGGACACAATGCTTTGGCCGGCATGATTTACTTCTTCACCTTCCTGGCGTTTGTCTTTCAGACCATCACCGGCTTCGCGCTTTACTCCAGCATGAGCAACTCGTGGCTGCCGCGCATGTTCACCTGGATCGTTCCGCTGATGGGCGGCGAATTTGGCGTCCGCTTCTGGCACCACACGTTCCTTTGGTTCTTTGTCACCTTTGTCATTGTTCACGTCTATCTAGCCTTCTATCATGACTACATCGAGGGGCGCGGCACGGTATCCTCGATCATTGGCGGATGGAAGTTTGAGCGGGAGAAGAGTGACGATAAATAGCGGTGAATCAACTGGCCGGGTAAATACGCTGGTGATGGGCCTGGGCAACGTCCTTATGGGCGACGAAGGCATCGGCGTATACGTTGTAAGAGCTCTGGAGCAGCACACTCTGCCGGAGGGGGTAGAGTGCCTGGACGGCGGCACCGGCGGATTTATCCTGCTGGAGCCGCTCCAGAGCGCCGACCACATCATCCTGGTGGATGCGGCGGCCGACGGCAATCCCATTGGGACTGTCACGCGCACCACCCCGCGCTTCTCGCGCGATTACCCGCCCACACTCACCGCCCACGACATCGGCGTCAAAGATCTGCTGGATGTCTTCTACATTCAGGGCGGCGAACGCGAAGTCGTCCTCTACGCCATCACCATCGACCCGCAGCAGCCGATCCGGATGAGCCTCTCTGCCGAATGTGAGAAGGCCGCCGAGGAAGCTGTGAGGCGAATTCTTGTGGAACTGGGATAGGCCTTCTGCTGACTTCGGCGCTGTGAAGGCTGCACAGTGGCGGATGCCTGCCTGGATGGAGATTTCTCCGCACACAAGCAATTTGCCTCAACAGCCCACTTTCGGCGATACTTAGGTGTTGAGTCTTGTGAGGCTGGGCACTCCTGTCTGGCCGTTGATTCGGCAGGGTGCGCCTGAGTGAATCTGCCGCCGGCCGGGAAGACCCCAAGAAACGCAACAGAGCACTGGAATTTGAAAGGAACCGTATACCCGTGGTGATGATTCGTTTGGCGCGTTTTGGCGCCCGCAAGCAGCCCTACTACCGCATTGTGGCCATCGAGAAGGATCGCGCCCGCAATGGCCGTTCGATCGAAGTTGTCGGCACCTATAACCCCCGCACCAACCCGGCCACGGTCGATCTGAAGCACGAGCGCATCGCCTACTGGCGCAGCGTGGGCGCGCAGTTCTCAACCATCGTGGAGAAGCTGGTAGCCAAGAACCCGGCACCGGTTGCCGCTGCCTGATCGATTTCTCTCGCTCCCACCTCACGATGTGCGTTGGCGGGCTTTCACCCCGACGCACGCCCATTTGCTGACGGCGGCGGGTGTTTGCTGATAGTATTCGGCGCACCGATTCAAGCGGCTGGTTCCAGGGCCGCTAAATTCTCGGAAACCATCCGGTCAGAGGCAAGAGTATGACCCAGCACGATTCTGTTGCACCATCCTCAGTAGCCGAACTGGTCCGTGAAATTGCGCGGGCCTTGGTGGATGAGCCGGCAGCCGTCGAAGTGCAAACCGTGGGACGGGACGACAACACTGTCCTTGAGCTTCGGGTTGCGCCACAGGACGTAGGCAAGGTGATCGGCAAGCAGGGGCGTACCGCACGCTCTGTGCGCACCATTCTGGGCGCGGTGAGCATGAAGCTGCATCATCGCTACACGCTCGACATCCTGGAAGAGGACGATTGAGGCTCATGAAGGTGCGCCCGTTGTATGCGGCAACGTGCGACGCGTGCCGGGGGGCTTTGTGACCGTGCCGGGGGGCTTTGTGACCGTGCCGGAACAATGGGTGTGGCTGGCCCGGATTCGCCGTCCGCAGGGGCGCAAAGGCGAGGTCTTCGCCGATATTCTCACCGATTTCCCTGAGAAATTTGCCGACCGCCGTCAGCTTTGGCTGCTTGCCGAGGCGCGCCCTGCCGCTCCCCCTCGCCAAGCGGAACTCATTGCCCACTGGCTGCATAAAGGCGGCATCGTGCTGCACTTTGCCGGGGTCGATTCGATCACTGCCGCAGAAATGCTCTCGGGCCTCATCGTGGCGATTCCGCTGGCCGAGCGCGCCCCGCTCGCCGAGGACGAGGTCTACGTCGCGGACCTGATCGGCTGCGAGCTGATTGATGTGGCCGGGGCAATTGCTGTGCGTGTCGGGGAGATTGAAGACGTAGACCGAAGCGCCGGTCCTGTGGCCTTGCTGGTTGTTCGCGGCGCTGCCGGAGAAGTCCTCGTTCCCTTTGCGAAGAGCTTTCTGCGCAAACTCGACCTCCCAGGCAACCGCGTTGAGATGGCGTTGCCCGAAGGGCTGGTCGAACTGAACGGGCCGAAAGCCTGACGCGCGGCGCTCGCTCTCCCTATGAACAATATAGTTGGATGAGGCTGTTTGTAGACAGAATCAGCAAGTTAGCCACCGCTTCGCGGTGATAGCGAGTTGGCGAGTTGGCGGCAGTTCATTCCAGTCCTAACCTGCAGCTTCAAGTCGAGCTGCTTCTATTGAAAGGCCAGCGGCTTCCAGACGCCGTCCTGTTTGAGAGCCAGTTGAATCGGCCTGGGCGGACCTTTGGGCGGGATCGTCACTTCGATCCAGAGTTCCTGTCCGGTCTTGACGGGCGTGGGGCTGGCCGCATGTTCCGCTATATAGAAATCGACCGGCTGATCGAGGCGCATGTTGTCGCAGGACGATCCAGGCGAGGCGGTCACCATCTGTCCGCCGGGGCGGCTATCGCCTTCCGGGATCCGGATCGCTTCGAGCTTGCTGCCCACCACATGCAGCGTTGCTGGGAACTGAATGTTGTCCGGCGCATTGATGGAGAATCTCTTTCCCACTGGCACTCCGTCTGCGTTTCTCGGCATGGCTGCCTGCTTCGCGGAGGGCAGCGTGCTTTGGCATCCATCCACGACCAGTTGCACGCTCAGGTAACGCCCGCGCATGGGCAGCTCGGGATCGTAGGCGACGGTGCGCGTCCATACGCGGGGACAGCGCCAGCGCTGGTAGAGATATTTGGCGGCGATGGAGGAGACCAGCGCCAACTGAATCAGTAATAGAGCGATGGATGCCCCGGAAAGCGAGAATTTGCCCAGCTTCATAGCGCCTCCAGCGTGGAAGGATTGTTCTGCCCCATGCGGGTCATCAGCCCACGCCGCATTTTCTCAAGCGCCCACCCGCCGGCGAGAAAGAGGATGCCCAGGCCGATGAGGCCGAGCGAGCGGCCTGCCTTGTCGAAGATGTCGCTGTAGTAGAACCAGAAGACCGCGATAGCAAAGCCGACCATACCCAGGTTGACGAGCGCCTTGCTGGCCTGGCGCACACCCCACCAGATGAGGAAGATGCAGTAGGAGGCGACCAGAGCGTGGGCGGCGAGGTTGGGCTCGTTGTTGATGTAAGGCGTATGACCGCCAGCCCCGTTGTCAAAGACTTCCGTCCAGATGCGCTGGCACCACGGCAACGCAATTGAAAAGACGATGGCCACGGCCACTGGGATCAGGCTCTTCCGCAGCCTGACGAACGCAACGCAGAGGGGCAGCGCGGCAATATCAACCCAGCCCCAGATGCGGATACCGAAAGGCAGATAACTCATTTGCCCCCATGATCGCCAGCCCGTGAGCAGCATGACGATCCCTACCAAAGAAGCGATGGCCGCGACGGCGAAGAGAACTCCCTGGGCAATTTTCCGCTTGGAGCCAAGAAAGAACGTAAGGTAGAGAACGGCCCAGGCAATCAAAAACCGTCCCAGGTAGACGTCTTGCCCGATGTGCCCTTCAGCGGCGAACGCCAGCTCCGAAAAAATCCATGCCGGGAAAAGCAGCAAGGTGAGTATCTGCTGGGCTTCGTCCTGGAGCAGAATCCAGCCGGCGAGGGCTGCAATGGCCCAGAGCAGAATCGCCGCCGGCCAGTGTTCCTGAATGTTGAAGATCTGCCCCACCAGCGCAATGGCGGCGCCAGTGGAAACGGTTCCCACTGCGTGCAGCGCTGTGGAAAGGCCATGATAATGTTCGCGCGCCCAGGCCCCGCCCAGGTGAAACAGTGCGACCATGGCGATGACGATCGTGTAGCGCAAGCCGGGTCCCATATCGTCCCAATGAGCCGAGACAAATAGAATCACTCCGCAGGCTAGCAGAAGTGCGCCTAGAATGAGCGCAACCATGCCCTGCCAGCGTAAACCTGCGGGATGCTCCAGCTCCAGTTCAAAGGCGCGGATGCGGCGCGCGGCCTCCGCATCCAGGACGCCGGCCTTTTGCCAGCGATTTAGCAATACATCAAAGTCAGCCATGGCAGTTGGCAAACATTAGAACACATCGCGGCAGGAGCGCACTGTGAGACCGCTGCATCTATCATCAGTGAGTATGCGGTTTGAGATTGTCACCATCTTTCCGGGCTTCTTTGCCGGCATCTTCGAAAACGGGATTGTGCGCCGCGCGCTGGCCGAGGGGCTGGTCGAGGTGGGCATCCACGACCTGCGCGCCTTTACGCATGACAGGCACCGCACCGTGGATGACCGGCCTTTTGGCGGCGGCGAGGGCATGGTGCTGAAGCCGGGGCCGCTGGCCGAGGCGCTGGGGTCGTTGGGCATCGAGCCAAAAGCGGCGCAAAATCCGGGCGAGAATGCTCCTGCGCGTCCCCGCGTGATTCTGCTCTCGGCTCAGGGCCGGCGGTTTACACAGGCGGTGGCGCGAGAGCTGGCCGCGCTGGACCGCGTGGTTCTGATCTGCGGCCGGTACGAGGGAGTGGATGAGCGCATCAACCAGCTCTATTGCGATATGGAACTTTCCATAGGCGACTACGTGCTGAGCGGGGGCGAGCTGGCGGCGGCAGTGGTGGTGGACGCGACCATGCGCCTGATTCCCGGGGTGCTGGGCAATGAAGCATCAAGCGAGTTTGAGAGCTTTGGCGTAGCCGATGCTGAGATCGGCACGGATATCGAAGGCGTTCCCCGCTCGCAGCACGGGGCTGGCGGTTTGCTGGACTATCCGCACTACACCCGGCCTGCGGAGTTTGGCGGGCTGAGCGCGCCGGAGGTGCTGCTGAATGGCGACCACTTACAGATTCGCCGCTGGCGGCGCGAGCAGCAATTGCGCAAGACGCTGGCCAACCGGCCGGACTTGCTAGAGGGCGCCGCCCTCAGCGACGCGGACCGGCGATTCCTCGATTCCCTGCGCTCATAGGCCAACTGTGTGTGGTTGTTGAGACACGCCCGCGTCACTGCTGACACGTCAGAGCTTTGGCGCACGCAGCATAACCGCTTTATTTCTAGCACCAGCAGGATGGTGAGGTACTTGCATTGATCCGGATAGCGATTTTGGGAAGCCTTCCGGCAGCCTGATCTCGAATCACCCACGTTAGGAGCTACTATGCGCATCGTTCCTGTTGGTCTTCTGGTTTTCTTCGCAGCAATTCATACCCTGGGCCAAACCGGCAGCACCGTGGCGGTGCACGCGGGTGTACCGCAGGATATCTACGCTCTTGCCCCGACGATGATTCTGATCCCGAAAGGGGCCGGCGCTCATCCCGGTCAGATATGGGTGCGATCGACCGACGAGGGCTTGCATATCTGGGGCAAGGTGCAGGTGAACGGCGACGATCTGCACTGGCCGCGGGAAAAGTCAGAGATGCTTTCGAAAGATCATGTAGAGATTTGGCTGAGCGCCGCGACAGACGTGAAGATGCCGCCGATTGGATATGGGAACCAATTCGGTGAGATTGACCTGAAGAGCGTTGCGGATTGTGCGCCGGCGGAATCTGGCGGCGGTCCCGGTGGCCTGCAGCCTCCCGACGTGAAAAGCTGCGAGCGCTGGTATAACAGGCAGGTCGAGTACCGCAAGCTGTTTAAGCGGCTGTTCACACGGCAGTGGCTGGCCGCAAGCACGGACGGTTTTGGACAGGCGAAGTCATATTTTGAGGACTTCGCCACTTCAGCCTACAGCAGCATGAATGCGGCATTCTTTGATCAAGAGCTGCCCAAGGCACTGGAACCAAAAGGCAGCGGCGGGATCGTATCCGAGTTCGGCAACGAGTTTGGGAAACGCGAGACGCAGGCGAAGGCCGATGGTGCCACAGAAAACACGGGTATCGCAACGGGATACGCCTTTCACTTTTTTATTCCGTGGAGTGCGTTTCCTCCTGCACAGCATCTTGATCTACGCGATTTGTGGTTGACAGTGGATGTGTTTGGTTCTGCGCCAGAGGGAAAAAAGATGGGTGCGCTCTCCACGACTTCGGCGCAACGCGTGTGGGGCAAGCCGTCAAGCTTCAACCATCTGGTGCTCGACACGGCGCGCATCCACGAGATCACGCCCTGTGCTGCCGCTGAAACGGAAACAGACATGTACGGCAATCCCCATCCGATTTGGTACTTTCCAATGGCTGGCAAAGGCCGGCTGGATCTGAGCACGGTGGACGACATCGAAAATCCTGCTGGAGGCTATATGTACAATCCCGGCGGCGTTTCGCCCATCTTCTCGGCCAATGAGCATTTTTGGAAGATTCTGCCGGATGGAGCGGCTGTCTGCGGCCCTGAGCTGGCCTATCGCAAGGGCGCGATTACGCAGAGATCAGCCAATATGATCAGCAATACGTATTTTGCGACAAAGACTCTCCCTGATGGATGGACGCTCGTGCGTACCGGGCCGGACATGAGCACGCAAAGCCCCTTTGGCTCGGGCGCATGCGGCGCGTGCCCTGTGGTGAACTTCCATATCTACGTAATCTCTCCCATGGGCGAGATTACGCCTGCCCTCGATATCAACGAGGAGTTCAGCGGAATGGAAGGCAGCGCCGCCGATGGCGACTTTGATATCGCGCCAGACTGGCAGCGTGTTATCTACTACGAGAATTTCATCACGTTTATTGGCGACGGACGCGGCGGTCAGAAAGAAAACTGGACAGCGACCAGCTACTGCCTGGAGGGCCACAAATACAAGCCATGCGGCGAACAGAAGAACGTGAAGCCGCCCGACCCTCGGAATTTCCAGCTTGAGGACTAGGTTTGGGCGAGCGCGCCCGGACCAGAAGCCGGCCCACGCAACTTGAACGGCCGCACCGGCGCAGGCTGATCTGCGCCCACCTGCCCTGCCGCAATTGCCGCAATATAGAAGTCTTCCCCAATGGCAGGGCTACCGGCCAGACGGCGCAGCATGGCCAACTGGCCCACGTGGGTGAGCGCGTCGGCCACCGGGCCTTGCAGCAGCCGCTCGACGGGTGCGTGCAGCGGTCCGCCAGAGGCAAGGAACGCGTCAAAGGTCATGAGCGAGGAGAAAAACCTCTGCTGTTCCTCTGCCCAGGCGCGCGGTTGGGATGGCCGCCACTGCTCCTGCCCCATGGCCGCGGTCAGCGCCCAGTCAAAGAGATCGCCCATGTGGGCCAGAATCTGCACGGGCAGGCGGCCGGCTCCGGCGAAGCCCGCAAAGTGGGCCGGCGCACCCTCCAGGGCTCGGGAAGCGCGGTAGGCTAATGTGGCCAGCATGTGGCGCAGCAGTTCTCGTTTCTCATCCATACCCGAAAACTATAACGGAATGCCACCAACCGCGCAAAGACCGTTCTTTCATACAAGCGCAGCAAATTAGGCACGCCAAGCGCTTCTCTGTTAAACTGGAAATTCTGAGTCCAACTGTAGGAAAACACTATGTCAATTCATCCCGTAATGCAGCGCTTGGCAGACAAGCTCAAGCGTACCGACCTTCCCGAGTTCGTGCCCGGCGACCAGATTCGCGTCCAAGTCAAGATCAAGGAAGGCGATAAGGAACGCTTGCAGGCGTTTGAAGGTCTGGTTATCGCCATTAACAAGGGGCCGCAGGGCACCTTTACCGTGCGCAAGATGAGCTTTGGCCAGGGTGTCGAGCGCATCTTCCCGTTCAATTCGAAGGTGATCGACAAGATCGAGCGGGTTCGCAGCTACAGAGTGCGCCGCGCCAAGCTGTTCTACATTCGCGGATTGCGCGGCAAGGCCGCCCGCCTCAAGGAAGTGGATCGCGTCACCGGTAAGGTCCGCGCCTAGGTTCCAGTAAAATCCCGTTCCACCAAGCCCCCGGCCCACACGGCTGGGGGTGTTGCTTTGTATGGAGGCTCCAGGGTGGATTTCGCACCGCCCCTACGGGACTGACTGGCTATTTGCAAACCCTTTCCCCACGCTGAAGCGCGGGGCTAATCAACCCTGCGCCTACGGCGCGGTCTAAATCGGCCTCAATCCGGTGAATAAAATGGATTGATGCGATTGCTCTGAACACACATATTATGTTCGCCTATTCGCCCGCGCCGGGGATGTACTTGTACTCGATCTTCTGCGGCTCTTTGGGTTTGTCGCCGGTCAGATCGTGGGTGTGCCAGACTACCGACTCGCTGGCGACCTCGGGGTGCTTGCTGAGAAACTGCAAGGCATAGACGCTGGCGGTGGGGTCGTCTTTCTGGTCGGCGAATTTCGCTGATTCGATGGCCGCCTTCGCTTTTTCGCCGAGCCGCCGATAGAGGATGGCGAGCTGGTAGTGGGCGGCCAGATCGTCGGGATCGATGCCTTGCAGCCGCTCGTAGGCGCTGCGTGCCGCTGCATAATCATGTTGCTGGTAATAGGAGAAGCCAAGCTCGCGCAAGGCGTCTTTGGCGCGTGGATACTTTGCCAGCACCGCCTGAAGGTCGGTGATCGCGTCCTTCACCTGGCCGGCCTGGCGCTCGACCACGGCGCGGTAATAGAGGGCGCGCGGGTCGCCGGGCAGCAGGACGAGAGCCTTGGCGATATTCGACTTGGCATCTTCATACTTCTCCCAGGGAATCTCAACCACAGCCATGTTGGTAAAGGCGTCGGCATAGTCGGGGCGCAGCGCGGCCACGCGCTCAAAGGCGTGAACGGAGGCCTGATACTGCTGCGCGTCGAGCAGGCCGATGCCGTAGTTGTTCCAGCGCATCCACTCTTTGTTTTCATTGGGGTCCGGCGGCTGGGGCGCATTTTCGCCGATTTTGAAGGTCTTGGTCTCCGTCGCCATGTCGACAATCGGCATGGGATACGGCTTCGGCTCCTTCTGGCCGGTCTGCGTGATCGCGAAGTCGATGAAGTGCTGATTGAAGCGCCGGTACCGGACGGTCGCTGTCAGCGAAACCTGGCCCGCAATCTCCTTCGGCAGCCTGAAGCGGTAGCGGACCAACTGTGACCGGCCAGACTGGAAGGCGTTGTTGTAGGCCAGTACCCGGTTGTGCCAGATCTGGTGCAGATCGTTCAACTCGCCTTTGACATTGATAAGCCGATTGGTAAAGGAGTGCGCCGAGGGGTCGAGATTGCCGTCCGGCTGGATGAACCCGCTCTCGGAAAGGGTTTTGCCGGCGCCGTCCTTGACAGTGAAGTCGACCCAGGCCTCGTAAAAGTCGCGCTGCTCAGGGATGAAGGAGTGTGCGATGCCCTTGTTCTGGATGACAACGTCGGCGACAAGGGTTTCGCCGGCGGCGAGCGAGAAGCTGGTCAGCCCAAGCGGCGCCACCAAGACAACATCGTTGGGAGTGGCCTCCGCGCCCTCTTTTTCCAGGCCGAAGATGTCCACATTCAGCACGCCCTTGCCGTCCGCGCCGTTCTTGAGGAAGGCGACAAGCTTCTCCGCCTGCTCGTCGAACTTGTAGTACTGAGGCATCAGCGTGTTGCCGCCCAGCCACCGGTGTGAGACGAACTTGCCGTCCTTTGCGCCAGGCTCGGTGGCCTCGGCGGGCAGCGGTTCGCGGACCATGTGGCAGGTTTGGCAGGTGGAGACCGTGTCTTTGCGATAGAAGGGAAGCGGCGACTGCCTGGTAAAGCTGGCGCCCTGCCATTCGTCGTAGACGGAGAAGGCGCGGAGCCACTTGTAATCGTCGAGCGAGCGGGTAATGGCGGCCTTGTGACAGGCGGCGCAAAACTCCGGGGTTTGATACAGCGGGCGCATCACGGCCTTGGAATGGCGGTCCAGATGAGCCAGAATCTCGGCGTCTGAGACAGGCCGTGTGATCGGCGCGCCGGCTTCGTCCACCAGCACAGCCGGCGTTCCCATTACGTAGCTGCCAGTGCCAGTGGTGTCGGTCGAGACGATGGAGTGGCAAGTGGAGCAGGTCAGGCCCTCGTCCTCGAAGGGACGCTTCTTGGGCATTCCCTGCGACAGGTCGCCGCTCAACAGCGCGACCGGGTTATGGCAGCCCTCGCAGTGGCGGGAGTACTGAACGCCCTTCTCATCGATGAGTGCGTTGACGTTTTTGAGATACCACGGGGCGCGGAAGCTGTTCGAGTGAACCGACTGACGCCACTGGCGATAGGCCTCCTGGTGGCAGTGGCCGCAATACTGGGCCGGGTAAAAGTTCTTGGGGCTCAGGAACTGACCGTTGGCGGAGGTCGCGTTCGAGGGAAGAAACGGAGCGTCTTTGCCGAAAGCGTAGTTGTAGCGCGAGGCAACCGAATCATGGAATGCGGTCGTTGGCCCCGTAATGCCTGCCGGCGCGGAATAGGCCGGTCCCGCGGCAGAATTTGTCGCGGGACCGTTGGGGGAGGGAACTGGGGCAGCGTCCGGCGCGGCTTCAGGCCCGGAGGCAGCACAAAGAGGCAGGGAAGTCAGGGGCGTTGCTATTGCAATCGATAATGCGGCGAGAACTGCGATCAGTGTCCGGCGGGGCAAGGCAGTCTGGGGCGCAGTTTCATACATCATCCTGTGATCTCCATGGGGAAAGGTCATTCTTCAACGGCCGGGCTTGAGGGGAAGGCCGCGAGAACAAAAGAACCGTAGCAGGGATGAGGCATGGGATGCTTCCATCGAAAGGTGGAGGGGCAGGGATGGCGCCAATTCAGCCAGCGGTTCACAGAGTGGGATGAGTGGGGAGAAAAGGCGCCTCAAAGGGGAGGATGAAAGTCATGATCTCTTAGGCAAAAGTGGCCTGGAACTGGTACGTTGAATAGGAAGGATTTCTTTTCCCGCGATGGTCTCAAGCCCATACTTTTCCCTGGCAGTTTTGTTCCTGGCGGCGCTGTGCTTTGGGCTGACCCCGCTGGCGCTGGCGTGGCTGTGGGCCAGAGTGTATTCCCCGGCCAAGCCCAACGCTATCAAGAACGCGATCTACGAGTGCGGACTGGTCTCCAAGGGCGACGCCTGGATGCAGTTCCGCTCGGCTTATTATTTGTACGCCATCATTTTCTTGATCTTCGATGTGGAGGCGGTCTTCCTGCTGCCGTTTGCGGTGGCGTTTACCGGGCTGGGCGCGGCGGCCTGCGCGGCCATGCTGGTGTTTGTACTGATGTTGATCGAGGGCCTGGCGTGGGCATGGGCCAAGGGTGTGCTGACCTGGGTGTGACGACAGGAATCAGGGGTCAGAGATCAGGGATCAGGGATCAGGATTTCGAGACCGGAGACGCGGGGTCACTTTTTAGGGAGCAGGGAATTGAGGAAATGATTTGGGGTGTCCGGAAGGCCGGCGGGCATGGAGATTGCCTGACCCCTGACCCCTGATCCCTGACCCCTGATCCCTGTTTAGGAGCGAAGCGACATGGTTGAAGAAGGACTGAAGATCGAACTCGGCAAGCAGGGCGTCTTCGTTACGACCATCCAGGAGCTCTATAACTGGGGCCGCCGCAGCTCCATCTGGCCCATGCAATTCGGCCTGGCCTGTTGCGCAATCGAGATGATCGCCACCACCATGGCTCGCTACGATCTGGCGCGCTTCGGAGCCGAGGTCTTCCGGCCTTCGCCGCGCCAGGCGGATCTGATGATCGTCTCCGGCACGGTGACCAAGAAGATGGCGCCGCAGGTAGTGCGGCTTTACAACCAGATGGCCGAACCGAAATATGTAATCGCAATGGGAGCGTGCGCGATCTCCGGCGGACCGTTCAAGCAGGGTTACAACGTGCTCAAGGGGATTGACCGCTATATTCCCGTGGACGTGCACATTCCCGGCTGCCCGCCGCGGCCTGAGGCGCTTTTGCACGCCTTCATGACCCTGCAAAAGAAGATCGACGGGCAGTCTTTGACCGGGGCCGATCGTCCACGGCATCTCGACGCTGCCGCGCAAGGCGAATTCCCCGTGCCCGTGCAGGGAGACCATGATCTTGAGCCGGCGTCGAATCCGGGGGTATGGACGGTGCCGGTGGTGTTGAAGTGAGTGAAAAAGTGAACGGGTGAAGAAGTGAATCCGTGAATTGGGATCGACATTGAAGACAGTAGCGGAAATCAAATCGGCAATCGAGGCGGCCGTGCCGGGCGCGGGAGCGGAGTTCGTTTCGAACCCCAGCGTCAGCGGCCAGCACTCGCTGCGGCTGGAGCCCACCCAGGCGGTTGCTATTGCAAAATTCCTGCGCGATGAGATGCAATTCGATTTCCTCTCGAACGTGACCGGAGTGGACTGGGCTGACAAGACAGTCCCAGAGAAGGTAAAAGTTACGCGCACGGTGGCAAAGACAGTTGATGGGGTTGAACAGCCTGTGGAAGAGACGGTCGAAGAGACGCGCACGCGCGTGACACCGGGCTACCTTGAGGTGGTGTATCACCTGTATTCAGTCGCGTTGAAACAAGGGCCGTTGACGATCAGGATGCGCACGATCAACCGTGTTGACCAGGTTGCCTTGCCGTCTTTAACTCCAATCTGGCGGTCGGCGGAGTTTCAGGAGCGCGAGATATTCGATCTATACGGAGTCGTCTTCACCGGGCACCCCGACCTTCGCCGTCTGCTCATGTGGGATGCATTCAAGGACCACCCCATGCGCCGCGATTACGTGGAGCCAGACGATTTTGAATACGAGCCGACGGCGCACGACGACGTGCTCAAGCGGGCGCAGGCGCAAAGAAGCAGGGATCAGGGATCAGCCACCCCAGCGACGGAAGACCTGTCGCTAGGGGCCCGGGCAGGGAACAGGGATCAGCTTGCAAAGGCGGGGCAATGAGCTCATCTGCGACAGACACCTCGATTGGCCTGACAAAGCCCGACGGCTGGAACCGTCCGCCGGTCATTGAACCGGACGGCGAAGGGGAATTGCTGGAAGTAGCCATGGGGCCGCACCATCCCTCCACTCACGGTGTCTTCCGTATGGATGTGGCCCTTGACGGGGAGCGGGTGATTCGGCTCAAGCCGGTCTTCGGCTACCTGCACCGCAACCACGAAAAAATCGCCGAGGGGCTCAGCTACTTGGGCTCCATGCCGTTTACAGACCGGCTCGATTATATCTGTCCCCTGACCAACAACTGGGCCTACGCGCTGGCGGTGGAAAAGCTGACCGGCCAGGAGGTTCCCGAGCGCGCCGAGTACCTGCGGGTGATTCTCGGCGAGCTGACCAGATTTCAGAATCACGCCTCCGCGATTGGCTTTCTGATTCAGGAGATGGGCGCCAGCGGCACACCCCTCATGTACGCCTTCCGCGAACGGGAAAAAATTCTGGACCTCTTCGAATCGCTCACCGGCGCGCGCATGATGGTCAACTACATGCGCTTCGGCGGCTGCCGTGTGGATGCTACGCCGGCATGGCTCGATGCTACCCGCAAAGTGGTTGCCGGCCTGCCGGGGTTCACCGACGAGATGGACCGGCTGCTGAGCACGAATGAGATTTTGATGGCGCGCACTCAGGGTGTGGGCATCCTCAAGCCCGAGCTGGCGATCAATGCCGGAATCACGGGGCCCATGCTGCGCGCTTCCGGGGTAAACTACGATATTCGAAAGGTGGACGGCTACGGCATCTACAACCGGTTCAATTTTCGTGTGCCGCTCGGCGATCATTGGGACGTTTACGATCGATATATGATCCGGCTGCTGGAGATGCGCGAGTCGATCAGGATTCTGGAGCAGGCGCTCAAGGATATTCCCGGCGGGCCGGTCATGGACCCCAAGGCGAAGATTCGCGGCTTCCGGCCCAAACCGGGCGAGGCCTACGGACGCATCGAGGCGCCCAAGGGGGAACTGGGCTTTTATCTAATCAGCGACGGCGGGCCGAATCCTTACCGCTACCGGATTCGTCCGCCCAGCCTGATCAACTTGACGGTGCTTGAAGATATGGCCCTGGGTGAAAATGTGGCAGATGTAGTGCTGATCTTTGGCAGCGTGGATATTGTGCTGGGAGAAGTGGATCGATGATGCAGTGAAGAAGTGAGACAGTTAAGAAGTGAAATAGTGAAGAAGTGAGACAGTGAAGAAGTGAAAT
>Ga0302320_10007536_pt1 | contig 23946 bp, 18 predicted proteins | sample Bog_T0_3_FD_202130 | JGI IMG/M metagenome (GOLD analysis project Ga0302320, IMG submission 202130) | Peat permafrost microbial communities from Stordalen Mire near Abisko, Sweden - Bog_T0_3 | ecosystem: Environmental > Terrestrial > Soil > Wetlands > Peat | place: Sweden: Abisko, Stordalen Mire...
TGGTTGTCTGCTCAGCACAGCAACCGCAGCTTACAGGAATGGGGCGCCCTTTTATAATGCGTGGCCCAGGTCTGACTAACCCAAAATGATTGGGTGGCCCAGGTCTGGATTTTCAGACAGGGGATACCTCGAACCCTGGCCTAAGAGGGCTGTAGTCAAGGTGAATTCATGGGAAAAGTTATCAGGATCATCTGGCATTTCCGAATCCCGCTTCTCTTGTGCACCGTCTTGTCGGCAGTAATGTCGATTCCAGCAACGTCGCAGCAAATCGCATTCACATGGGACGATCTGCCTGCGCATGGCGCGTTGCCGGCCGCGGAGACGCGAGTCGACATCGCCCGGAAACTGATTGCCGCCATGAGCGAGGCGCATATGCCTCCCGCCTACGGCTTTATGAATGGCGCGATGACAGAATGGGAGCCCCTCTCCACCCCTGTGCTCCAGATGTGGCGGGACGCAGGAATGCCGCTCGGAAATCACACCTGGTCGCATCCCAATCTCGACCAGATAACACTTGCAGACTGGCAGCTGGACCTATTGAAGAACGAACCCCTGCTCAAGAAATACATGAACGATGGCGATTGGCATTGGATCAGGTTTCCGTATCTCGCCGAAGGCGAAACGCCGGAAAAGCGCGCGGCTGTGCGTACGTTCCTCTCGCAGCACGGCTATCGAGTTGCCACGGTTACCATGAACTTCGCCGATTACGCCTACAACGAACCCTATGCACGGTGCGTTCAAAAGAACGGTAGCGCGGCCATCTCACGATTGGAAACAAGTTACCTTGACGCCGCCGGCGCCGCAAGCGACTTGAGTCGCGGCATGGCCAAGACCCTGTACGGCCATGACATTCCCTACGTCCTGCTGATGCATGTCGGGGCCTTCGACGCACGCATGTTGCCGCGGCTGTTGCAACTCTACCGTGCCAGGGGCTTCAGCTTTATAACGTTGCAGCAGGCGGAAAAGGATCCCTTCTACAAGAACGACCTCGATCTCACGCTTCCACCCGCGCCCGACACCTTGGAAGAAGCAATGTGGACGCGCGGCCTGCCGGTTCCCAAGGGGCCAACTCCGGACTTGGACCTTGCCTCATTGTGCCAATAGGCTTGGATTCACGGCTCGCGCCCATCGAGCCGATTCTCGGCTATACTGGGCTTCGTGAGTCCTATATTCGGCGACTGGAAACTCGATGCCGCGCTCGGCTCCTGCCTGCTACTGGGGCTACGCCATGGCTTCGACTACGACCATCTGGCCGCCATCTCCGACATCACCGCCGTGCAGCGCAACTGGCGCAGCGGACTGCGTCTGGGCATGACCTACGCCTTGGGCCACGCATTCACTGTGGCCGCGCTCGGCATCGCCGTCCTTCAACTGCACATGGGCCTGCCCCAGGGCCTCGATCACTGGACCGAGCGGCTGATCGGGCTCACGCTCATCGTCCTCGGCATCGGGGTGGTGGCTGGAATCCTGCGCAAAGACGCGCACGGCCACTCGCACAGCCGCATCGAGAGCCGGTTGGCCATCGCCATCAACGGTGTTCTCTGGATGGCCTGGAAGATTCGCCGATGTTGGAACTCCCAGGCCCCCCAACCCGAGCGCTTCCAGTGGATGTACAACGGAAAATCTGTCTTCGTCATCGGCATTCTGCACGGCGTCGGCGCCGAGACACCCAGCCAGTTGGCGCTCTTCTTCCTCACCGCCAACCTCGGCGGAACCTCTCGCGGGATGATGGGGCTGGCGGCCTTTGCCGTGGGCTTGGTGGCTATGAATGCCCTGATGACCGCGACCATGGGCGGAGCATTTAGCGCCAGCGGCCACCAACACCCCCGCCTTTATCACGCGATCGCCTGGACCGGCGCGGCCTATAGCTGCATCATCGGGGTCATATTTCTCTTTGGAATATCCGACCACCTGCCACCGCTAGGTTAAAGAAACAGAAGGGCAAACTTCCCTCGAATCTTGATCCGCGCATTTATCGATAAGAACTTATCGATTAGAGTATTTATTCACCTCCACCGTGACCGGTGTCACGGACCATCCTTTGCATTGCAACCTAAACTCACTTCAGACGAAGAGCGGAGCAGGGCAGGTGAAATCGCCTTGTATCCATAGTCTGTGTTCTGGAGGAATCGTGGCAGCATTCATACCACCGCCGCTTCCCAGCGACGATAAACGATGGAAGATCGTGAACGGCACCATGCGCAAGAATGGCTTTGCCCGCCACGCGCTCATTGAGACCTTGCACACCGTGCAGTCCGCCTTTGGCTACCTGGATGACGACTCGATTCGCTTTGTGGCCCGCTCGCTGCGAGTGCCGCTGAGCCAGGCTTATGGAGTGGTGACCTTCTATCACTACTTCAGCCTCAAGCCGCCAGGCAAGCACACCATGACCATCTGTGCCGGCACCGCCTGCTACATCAAGGGCGCCGACAAGCTGATCGCCGCGGCTGAGAAGCAACTCGGCATTCCTCAAGGACAAACCACCAAGGACGGCCAGATCAGCCTGATGACAGCGCGCTGCGTCGGCGCTTGCAGCCGCGCCCCCGTCGTGCTTTGCGACGGCGAAGTGGCCGGCGAAATGGCCGGGGAGAAGATGGTCGAGCAACTGGAAAGGTGGGCGGTGGAATGACGATCGAAGAGCTCGAACAGATAGCCAAAAGCGTCTCCCAGGAGAACGAGAAATACGATTTTGAGGTCAATGTCTGCATGGACCTGGCCTGCATGAGCCAGGGAGCGGACCGCCTGCGGGAGTCGCTGATCAAGTCCGCCGAGGCATCCGGCAAGAAGGTGCTTGTCCGCCGCACCGGCTGCATGGGGCCCTGCTCTTCCGGGCCGCTGGTTCGCGTGGACCCCGAAGAACTCCTCTATCACCATGTGAAAGCCGGCAACGCCGATGCGATCGTTGAGAGCCTGGGCGGCGCGCCCGTTCCCGAACTGCAATGCGATCTGAACGATCACTTCGACAAGCAGGTTCGTGTAGTCCTTGAGAACGCCGGCCACATCGACCCGGAAAAGATCGACGACTATATCTCTCGCGACGGCTATAAAGCTCTGTTAACGGCGCTGACCGAGATGACGCCCAACGGCGTCGTTCATCGCATCACTGAAAGCGGTCTTCGCGGCCGTGGCGGCGGCGGCTATCCCACGGGCCTCAAGTGGGGCACGGTAGCCAAGGCCGGCGGCGACTTGAAATACGTCATCTGCAACGGAGACGAGGGCGATCCCGGCGCGTTCATGGACCGCAGCGTGATGGAAGGCGATCCGCATCGCGTCATCGAGGGCATGGCCATCGCCGCCTACGCGGTGGGCGCCAGCAAGGGATTCATCTATGTCCGCGCCGAGTATCCAGTGGCTGTCAGCCGTCTGACCACCGCACTGCGCGACGCGCGGCGGAGAGGTTTGTTGGGCAACGGCATCTGCAACACGCCCTTCAATTTTGACATCGAGATTCGCTTGGGAGCCGGAGCTTTTGTCTGCGGCGAGGAAACAGCGCTGCTGGCCTCGATCGAGGGCCGGCGCGGCACACCCAGAACTCGGCCTCCATATCCAGCGGTAAGCGGCCTGTGGGGCAAGCCGACGCTGCTCAATAACGTAGAGACCTACGCCAACATCGCGCCCATTATTCGCAACGGCGGCAAGTGGTTCGCCAACATGGGCTCGGAGAGAAGCAAAGGCACCAAGGTCTTCGCCCTCACCGGAAAGATCACCAACACCGGCCTGGTCGAGGTGCCGATGGGCATCAAGCTGCGCGAGATCATCGAGGTCATCGGCGGCGGCGTACCTGGCGGGCATACCTTCAAAGCGGTACAGACCGGCGGTCCCTCCGGCGGCTGCATTCCCGCCGAGATGCTCGACCTTGGCGTTAGTTATGACGCTCTCATGGCGGTCGGCTCCATCATGGGCTCCGGCGGCATGATCGTCATGGACGACACCTCCTGCATGGTCAATGTGGCCAAGTTCTTTGTCGAGTTCTGCAAATCCGAATCCTGCGGCAAGTGCATCCCCTGCCGCGCGGGCACGGCGCAGATGTTCACCCTTCTGAGCCGTATCTGTGACGGCTCGGGAACCATGGAGGACCTGAACCTGCTGATAAGCCTGTGCAACACCATCAAGGAGGCCAGCCTCTGCGGACTGGGCATGACAGCGCCCAACCCGGTCCTGAGCACGATCAAGTACTTCCGAAACGAGTACATCGAACACATTGTGAATAAGCGCTGTCCGGCTGGCGTCTGCAACATGGCAGCGCCCGTGCCCGAAGCTGCCGTCGAGGTGTTGGCATGAGCGAAAACATGGACGTTAGAACCCTGCAAATCGACGGTCACGAACTCAGCGCCCGAGCCGGCCAGACCATCCTCGAGGTAGCGCTGGAGAATGACATCAACATCCCCACCCTCTGCCACCTCGAAGGGTTGAGCGATGTCGGCGCCTGCCGCCTTTGCCTGGTGGAGATCAAGGGCAGCAACAAGCTGGTGCCCGCCTGCGTGGCCACCGTTCATGAGGGCATGGAGGTGACGACCAACTCCGAGCGGCTTCAGAAGCACCGCCGCACCATTATCGAGCTGCTCTTCGCCGAGCGCAACCACATCTGTGCTGTCTGCGTCTCCAACGGCCACTGCGAACTGCAAGCCATGGCGCAGGAGCTGGGCCTGACCCATATCAGCCTGCCTTACCGCAACCCGGCGCTTACCTTCGATGCTTCTCACGAGCGCTTCACCGCCGATCACAACCGCTGCATCCTCTGCACCCGCTGCGTGAGGGTCTGCGCTGAGATCGAGGGCGCGCACGTCTGGGATGTGATGGGGCGCGGCATCGACTCCATCGTCATCACCGATCTGCACGACGATTGGGGAAAGTCCAGTTGCACACGCTGCGGCAAGTGCGTCCAGGTCTGCCCCACCGGAGCACTCTTCGACAAGAGCAAGGTCGGCTCCGATCACCCCAAGTATCCCGATTTTCTCCCCTACCTGAATCTCATGAGGGAAGCGCGATGAGCAAACTGAAAGTTGCAACCGTGTGGCTCGATGGATGCTCCGGCTGTCACATGTCGTTCCTCGACATGGACGAGCGGCTCCTCCAGTTGGCCGAGTTGATCGATGTGGTCTACAGTCCCATCGTCGACGCCAAAGAGTTCCCCGACGAGGTGGACATTGCACTCGTCGAAGGCGCCGTAGCCTCCGAAGACGATGAGAAGAAGATCAGGAAGGTTCGCGCCCACTCCAAGATGCTGATCGCCATGGGCGATTGCGCCATCACCGGCAACGTGCCGTCGATGCGCAACCCCATCGGCCCGGAGGCGATCCTGGACCGGGCATACATCGAAAACGCCGACCTCCAAAAGCAGATTCCCTGCGTCGTGGTTCCCAGGCTGCTCAAGGTCGTGCGCCCCATCCACGAGTTTGTGGCTGTCGATGTCTTCCTGCCCGGCTGCCCGCCCTCCGCCGACACATTTCACACAGCGCTGACCGCGCTGGTCGCCGGTGCGCCGCTGGATATTCCAGCCCTCACCCGCTTTGGAGCCTAACGTAGCGCCGGTCTCCAGACCGGCTGTCGCGCGGGCGTCCTCGCCCGCGCTTCTAGAAGAAACTCGGAGCTTTCTATGACACAGACGATCACCATCGATCCCGTAACGCGCCTCGAAGGGCACGGCAAAATCACCATCATGCTTGACAGCCAGGGCCAGGTCGAGGACGCGCACTTCCACGTCACCCAGGTCCGCGGCTTTGAGCGGTTCTCCGAGGGCCGGCCCTTCTACGAGATGCCCAGCCTGATGGCGCGCATCTGCGGCATCTGCCCGGTCTCGCACCTGCTCGCCTCGGCCAAGGCCTGCGAAGCCATCATGTCGGTCCGCATTCCGCATACCGCCGCGCAACTCCGGCGCATGTTGAATCTGGCTCAGATGGTGCAGTCGCACGCCCTCAGCTTCTTCCATCTCTCCTCTCCGGATCTGTTGCTGGGCATGGAGTCAGACCCCAAAGCCCGCAATATCTTCGGCGTGGCCGCCGCACGGCCCGACCTCGGCCTGGCGGGCATCGGCCTGCGCCGCTTTGGCCAGCACATCATTGAACTGCTCGGCACCAAGCGCATCCATACCGGCTGGGTCATTCCCGGCGGCGTCACTGAACCCCTGTCCGCGGCCCATCGCGACGAAATCCTGGCCATGCTGCCCGAGGCCTATGCCAATGTGGCCCTCGCGCTCACCGCCTATAAGCAGATCGCCGACGGCTTCTCGCAGGAGATCTCCGTCTTCGCCAACTTCCCGTCGAATTATCTGGGCCTGATTAACGAAGACGAGTCCATCGAAATCACAGACGGCACGCTGCGCCTGATCGATCCCAAGGGCGCGATCATCGAGGACGGCATGACCGCCAGCCGCTTTACCGAGGCCATCGGCGAAGCCGACGAAAACTTCAGCTACACAAAGTTCGTCTACTACAAGCCGCTCGGCTATCCCGAGGGCAGCTATCGTGTCGGCCCGCTGGCGCGTTTGAATATCGTAAAGTCCATGGGAACCCCGCAGGCCGACAAGGAACTGGCCCTCTTCAAGCAGTTGGCCAACGGTCCGGTCGAGAGCTCCTTCCACTATCATCACGCGCGGCTGGTCGAGGCCCTCTACGGCATCGAAAAGATCGAGCAGATTCTCACCGATCCGCTCATTCTCGACAAGCACGTGCGCGCCACCGCCGGCGTCAATCGGCTCGACGGAGCAGGCCAGATCGAGGCTCCGCGCGGCACCCTGAATCATCACTACAAGGTGGACGAGGACGGCAAGATCACCTGGGCCAACCTCGTTGTCGCCACCGGCCACAACAACAACGCCATGAACAAGGGCGTACTTCAGTCGGCCAGGGCCTATGTCAAGGACGGCAAGTTCACAGCGGGTGCACTCAACCGCGTCGAGGCCGTGATTCGCACCTTCGATCCCTGCCTCAGTTGCTCAACCCACGCCTTCGGCCAGATGCCGCTGGTTCTCTCGCTGGTCAACCCCGACGGCGAAGTAGTGGACCAGCTCATCAGCTAAGTGGTCCGCTCGCTAGCATTGAAGCTCCGTGAGCATTGAAGTTCCGTGCCCCATCCTTTCCGCTTTTTTCTGCGGAAAGGGTGGGAGGCCACGAACCTCAATTAGCTCAAATGCACGGATTTGCAGGCTGCGGATAAACGCTGGCAAGTGTCAGGGCACGACTTCAGTCGTGCCGCAAGGTGATAGATAGTAGTATGGGCTTTAGCCCCTGAGAGAATGTATGAGGTCGAAAATACAATTCCGCAGGGGCTAAAGCCCACAATTCTTTGTTGGCATCTCTCGGCACGACTGAAGTCGTGCCCTGACGCTTCAATGCTTCCAAATGATTTTTGTCCCCTGTAACGCCGTGCCCTTTCAAAGCCAGGACCATCAATGACCCAACCCCAGACCCGATGCCTAATTCTCGCCTGCGGCAATACGCTGCGCGGAGATGATGGAGTCGGGCTTTGGCTTGCCGAGTGGGCCGAGCAGCGCTTCTCAGACCAAGCCGGCGTGCGCATCCTCGCCGACCATCAATGGACCCCCGAACTTGCCGAAGACCTTGCCCATGCGCAGTCCGTCCTCTTCATCGATTGCTCCTTCGCCTCCCCGCCCGGTGCGATCAACTTCACCCCTGTCGAGCCAGCCGAAGAAGGACATGGAAAGGGTACCCATCATCTGGACGCATCCCATTTGCTGGCTCTCGCCCGCGATCTTTATGGTTCTGTGCCCCGCAGCGCGCAGCAACTGACCGTCGGCGCCGGCTCAACAGGCCTGGGCGAGCGGTTCAGCCCCGCAGTGACCGCAGCTCTCCCCGAAGCCTGCCGCCTCATCGAAGAGACCGTCCTGCGTTTTCTCGCAGACTGATTTTGGAGCACTGGAAATCGCAAGAATTAGACACCGACTGCTGTTGATTGAGTAAAATATCTTAGCCTAATAGGGAGAAGAAACGGTGAATCTGTGCTATTCTCGTTTAGATCCCGAGAGGCACTATGGTAAGACACCGGAAGCAACTCGCAAGCACGCTTATCCTCGCATTTGCACTAATCGCATCCGTCGCGACTTTCCTTTTTGCTTCTCCGCTTGAGGCGCAAGGTCAACAATCCCCAACAGGCATTGACACGGTGCTGGTGGATAAGGCGAATGCCGGTGACGCTGATTCACAATTCAAGCTCGGAGTGATTTACCGCGACGGCCTAGGCGTTTCGCAAAACGACTCCATTGCCGCTGAATGGTTTAGTAAGGCAGGCGAACAGGGTAAAGTCGAGGCACAGCTCGCCCTCGGCCAGCTTTACGGTCATGGAGACGGACTTGGCAAAGGGCTGGCGCTGGATTACGCACAGGCGGCCGTCTGGTATCGCAAAGCGGCGGAGCAAGGCAACGCTGAGGCACAGTTCTACCTCGGAGGCATTTTGGGGCTTGGCAAGGGCGTTCCAGAGGATGACGCTCAGGCAACGGGGTGGTGGCTAAAGTCGGCGGAAAAGGGAAACGTTAGCGCACAATATGGAATCGCCTCAGCCTACGAAAACGGCTTTGGCCTCTCCCGTGACTACTCCCAGGCCGCTGTTTGGTACAGGAAGGCTGCCGAACAGGGCGATGACGGGTCAGAGTACAGGCTTGGTTTCCTGTACGAACACGGCCAGGGAGTGACACAAGACCTTGCACAGGCGGCCGATTGGTATCTAAAAGCAGCCAAAAAAGGTCATTCAGAAGCGCAGTTTCGCCTTGGCGTGCTTTACCAAGTTGGGCGGGGCGTCCCGCAGAGTTTAGAGCAAGCAGCGAATTGGTACCGTATGGCTGCTGAACAAGGCCAATCGACGGCCCAACTCCTTCTTGCGGCTCTATATGAGCGTGGGCAGGGAGTTACGCAAGACTACGCGCAGGCGATCATCTGGTATCGCAAGGCTGCCGAGCAAGGCGATGCCACTGCGCAACACAATCTGGGCCAGATTTACGACGACGGCCACGGCGTCCCACAGGACTTCGCTCAAGCGGTGAATTGGAATCGCAAGGCGGCGGAGCAGGGCCTAGCTGTGGCACAAGAATTCCTTGGCCTCGCTTATCGTCTGGGTCGAGGCGTTCCCCAAAACAACATGGCAGCCTATTTCTGGTTAGACATTGCCGCCGCACGAATGCCGAAGCCTGATCAGGATAAGGTGATAAAGGTTCGTGATGTTGTCGCAGCGGAACTGACGCCAAGTGAGTTAGCCAACATGCAAAAGCAGGCGGCAGAGTGGTTCGCTGCTCATCCGCCTCAGCCGTAGTAGGACGAATAGGAAGGAGAGTGTGTCTATATGATGTTCAACTGCCGCCGTTGCGGGGAACGTGGTGAGCTTCATAAAGGGAAGATCACTGGTAATAATGTTGCGAAATATCGTCAACACGAGACCGAAATCAACTCTACAACGATTCTCAAAATTGAGGGAACTTCGCTTAGAAGGCGCCTCTGTCCATCCTGCCTAGAAGAACTTGCGATTTGGATTGCAAACAAGAAAGCGCACGTTAGGGTTCCGAGCGCGGCCAAGCCTGTGGTAAACGCAGACCCAAAACCAACAGTGCGTGTCGGCCCCCAGTGAGACCAAGTGGGTGCCCAGGTCTCGTTTTCTGAGACCTGGGCTATTCGCCGAACGCGCAGTTCTAGAACGCGCCCACCGTCTGGCGCAGGCTGTAGGAGCTGAGCGTCTTGATGTAGTTGCCGCGGTCAAACGGAGAGGTATCCGGAACAGACCGGCGGCTCAGGCATCCCCTCGTCTCCCACAGCGAGGTGTACTCGCGCTTCTCCAGCCAGTAGTGCATGTCGGCCAGCACCCGCTTGATGTGCTCGATGCCGTGAATGTGCAGCGCCGAGGCCATCATCGTCACGCCGGCCCCGGCCATGATCCCCTTCAAAACATCTTCAGCCGAGTGAACGCCGCCGGAGATGGCCAGATCGAGATTCAGGTGGCCGTAAAGGATCGCCGCCCAGTGCAGCCGGGGCAGCAACTCGGCGGGAGTGGAGAAGTGCAGCGTGGGCTTCACTTCCAGGGTCTCGATGTCGAAGTCCGGCTGATAGAAGCGGTTGAAGAGCACCACGCCCTTCGCGCCCGCATCCTCCAGTTGGGAAACCAGGTTCGGTATGCTCGTAAACGAGCGCGACAGCTTCACCGAAACCGGCACTTTGACCCCAGCCGTTACCGCCGAGACGAGCTCGATCAGTTGCGCTTCGAGCAGCGCGGAGGTCTGGCTCTTGTCCGTAGCCAGCGCGTAGGTGTTCAACTCGATGGCGTCGGCGCCTGCCTGCTCCACATCCTTGGCAAAGCGCACCCAGCCGCCGGTAGTGGCTCCATTCAGGCTGGCCAGAATCGGAATCTTCACCGCCTGCTTGCATTGCCGCAAGTGCTCGAGATAGCTCTCCTGCGTCATGCGGTAGTCTTTCAGGTCGGGCAGGTAGCCGAGCGATTCGGCAAAGGAATCCGTGCCGCGCGAGAGGTCGTCGTCAAGCGCCTTGGATTCCAGCGCCAACTGCTCCTCGAAGAGCGAGTGAAGCACGATCGCCGAGGCGCCGGAGTCTTCCATCCGGCGCACATTGTCGATCGACTCGGAGATCGGCGTCGAGGAGACCACGATCGGACCGTTCAGCTTCAAACCAAGATACTGCGTTGAAAAATCGATCATTCGGCACCTCCGGCACTCTCTGCCACGAGCTTCTGTTCGGACTTCTCTTCAACCTTCTCTGCCGGAGCGATATTCGGCGTCTCGCCGCGTCCAGGCATTGCGGCCCGCGCCGAGTAGACTCGCCACTGCCGCTCGACATCGTCCTGCGCTTCCGCGAGCAGCTTTGCGGCCAGCTCCGGATTGCTGCGTGCCAGCATAGTGTATCGCGCCTCGCGGTAGCTGTACTCTTTGAGCCGGATCGAGGGAGCCTTCGAGTCGAGCAGGAAGGGATTCTTTCCCTCCTCTCGCAGACTTGGATTGTAGCGCATCAGCGGCCAGTAGCCCGACTGGACTGCCAGTTTCTGCTGTTCCAGGCCATGCACCAGGTCATAGCCGTGGGCGATGCAACTGGAGTAGGCGATGATGATCGAAGGCCCGTCGTGCTCCTCTGCCTCGCGGAAAGCCTTGACCACATGGCTATCGTTGCCGCCGAGGGCCACTTGAGCAACATAGACCGAGCCGTAGCTGACGGCCTCCATGGCCAAGTCCTTGCGGCTGTTGGGCTTTCCGGCAGCGGCAAACTTTGCCACGGCGCCCCTCGGGGTCGCCTTGGACATCTGCCCGCCGGTATTCGAATAAACTTCGGTATCCAGCACCAGCACATTCACATTCTTGCCGGAACCGAGCACATGGTCCAGGCCGCCGAAGCCGATGTCAAAGGCCCATCCGTCTCCGCCCAGAATCCACACGCTCTTGCGCACCAGCGAGTCGGCGATGGCCAGCAGGTTGCGCGCATCGGAACTCTCTCTGCCGGCAAGCCGATCGCGCAGAATCCGCACCCGGTCGCGCTGCTGCTCGATCTCCGGCTCGGTCTTCTGTGAAGCGCCGAGCAAATCCGCAACCAGTTCGACGCCAATCTCCTGCGCCTGCCGCGTCACCAGCAGCTCGGCAAACTCCTTTTGCTGATCGAGCGCGATTCTCATGCCAAAGCCAAACTCGGCGTTGTCTTCAAAGAGCGAGTTGGCCCACGTCGGCCCCCGGCCCTGAGCATTGCTGCTGTAGGGCGTGGTAGGCAGGTTGCCGCCATAGATCGACGAGCAGCCGGTCGCGTTGGCCACATAAAGCCGGTCGCCGAAGAGCTGAGTAAGCAGCTTCACGTAGGCCGTCTCTCCGCAACCCGCGCATGCGCCTGAGAACTCAAAGAGCGGCTGCAGCAGTTGCAGATCCTTCACCTGGCCGTGCGAGAGTTTCGAGCGGTCTACCTCGGGAAGCCCCAGGAAGAACTCCCAGTTATCCCGCTCGGCCTCGCGCAGCGGCTCTTGCGCCGTCATGTTGATGGCCTTCTTGCTGGCGTCGCTCTTGTTCTTTACCGGGCAGACATCCACGCAAACCGCGCAGCCGGTGCAATCCTCAGGAGCCACTTGCAGCGTGTACCGCTCCTGCTCCATCCCCTTCCACTTGGGCTTGGCCCACTGGAAGGTCGCCGGCGCCTTGTCGCCAAGTTCCGGGCTATAAACCTTGGCGCGAATCACCGCGTGCGGGCAAACCATTACGCACTTGCCGCATTGAATGCACAGGTCCTTGTCCCACGCGGGGATGAACTGCGCGATATTGCGCTTCTCCCACTGTGCCGTGCCCGTGGGGAAGGCCCCGCCGGCCGGAATGGCGCTGACCGGAAGCAGGTCGCCGTGATTACCGGCAATCTGGCCCAGCACGTTGCGCACAAACTCGGGCGCCTTGGATGAAATCGACGGAATCAGGTCGAAGCCCGACGAAGCGGCCGTGGGCAGCTCAACCTTATGCATGTGCGCCAGCGCGGCATCGACGGCGGCATAGTTCTTGGCCACCACCGATTCGCCCCGCTTGCCATAGGTCTTGTAGATGGCCTTCTTGATCTGCTCAATCGCTTCGTCGCGCGGCAGCACGCCGCTGATGGCAAAGAAGCAGGTCTGCATGATGGTATTGATGCGCGTGCCCATGCCGGCCTCGCGCGCCACCGTGTAGCCGTCGATCACGTAAAACTCGATCTTCTTGGCCAGCATGCTTTCCTGCGTGGTCTTGGGCAGATGCTCCCAGACCTCTTCCGCCGAATAGGGCGAGTTGAGCAGGAAGACCGCGCCCGGCATCGCTGCCTCCAGCACGTCCATCTTCTCCAGGAAGCTGAAGTTGTGGCAGGCCACAAAGCTGGCGCGAGTAATTAGGTACGAGGACCGGATCGGGTGAGGTCCAAACCTCAGATGCGAGGTCGTCATCGAGCCCGACTTCTTCGAGTCATAAACGAAGTAGCCCTGCGCATAGTTCGGCGTCTCACTGCCGATGATCTTGATTGAATTCTTGTTGGCGCCCACCGTGCCGTCCGAGCCAAGCCCATAGAACAGAGCGCGCACCGTCTTCGGATCTTCGGTCGAGAAGGTCGCATCGTAAGTCAAACTCGAATGCGAAACGTCGTCGTCGATGCCAATCGTGAAGTGGTTCTTCGGGGCAGCCTTGGTCAGCTCATCGAAGATGCCCTTGACCATCGCCGGAGTGAATTCCTTCGACGACAGCCCATAACGCCCGCCAATCACCGCCGGCTTGGCGAAGCCAAGCGTGGCCTCATTCTCCGCCAGCACGGTGACAATATCCATATACAGCGGCTCGCCCGTCGCGCCCGGCTCCTTGCAGCGATCCAGCACCGCAATCGACTTCACCGTCGTGGGCAGCGCGGCCAGGAAGGCCTTCGAGTCAAATGGCCGATACAGCCGAACCTTGACCATGCCGATCTTCTCGCCCTGCTTCACCATCGCGTCCACAGCCTCTTCGGCCGCTTCGGCCCCCGAGCCCATCAGAATGATCACGCGCTCCGCATCCGGCGCGCCGTAATAATCGAACAGGTGATAAGCGCGCCCCGTCTGGTCCGCAAAGCGGTCCATGACCGACTGCACAATCCCCGGAACGGCGGCGTGATACGGCGTACAAGCCTCGCGCGCCTGGAAGAAGACATCGGGATTCTGCGCCGTGCCGCGAATGATCGGCCGATCCGGGCTCAGTGCGTTCTGCCGGTACTGAATGATGTACTTGTCATCCACCAGCGCGCGAATCGTCTCGTCGCTGATCGGGATAATCTTGCCCACTTCATGCGAGGTGCGGAAGCCGTCGAAGAAGTGAATGAACGGAATGCGCGATTCGAGCGTCGCGATCTGCGCCACCAGCGCCATGTCCGCAACCTCTTGAACGGAGTTCGAAGCCAGCATCGCCCAGCCCGTCATCGCGCAGGCCATCACGTCCGAGTGGTCGCCGAAGATCGACAGCGCATGGGTGGCCAGCGTACGGGCCGTCACGTGCATCGTCGCCGGGGTCAGCTCACCGGCAATCTTGAACATGTTTGGAATCATCAGCAGCAAGCCCTGCGAGGCCGTGAAGGTGGTCCCGAAGGCACCCGCCTGCAACGCGCCATGCAGCGCGCCAGCCGCGCCGCCTTCGCTCTGAAGCTCTTCCACGATGGGCAATGCGCCCCAAATATTCCTCTTCCCCTCCGAGCGCCACTGATCGGCCCACTCGGCCATCGGCGACGAGGGGGTAATCGGGTAGATTGCAACAACCTCAGAGAGTCGATAGGCAACCGAAGCAGCCGCCTCGTTCCCATCCAAAATGACCATTTTCTCTTCACTCATATCGCTTTGCTCCATCACGCGGCAGGCGGAAACTCAACCGCTAATCTGAGTCTCATATCTGGAACCAAGAGCCGCTGTGATGTGGGACACAGGGCGGCACGAAATTCCCGCATTGCGAAGAGATTTTCACGGACAGTCTTTGTCTCTAGGAAACCTCTGATTAAGTTAAAGTTTTGAAAGGGCACGACTTTAGTCGTGCCGCAAATGCTGCAAAATTAAGTCCGGGCTTTAGCCCCTGAGGGAATGTCCTCTTGCAAGAATGACTTGTTCAGAGGTTCCCTAGTGCTGCTTCCGTTCTGTATCAGTCATCCACCGGCTCGGCCCACCCTTGATATATGAAACCAGTCGGCACAGGTCGATGAATCCAGTCGGCGCTTTTTCTCCCGGAGGGAGAATGGATCATAGCCCAGGACAAGCGCAGCGCAGTCCTGGGTAGGCGTAAATCTACGAGTCAAAGTCCCGTAGGGACGGCGCGAGATCACTCCCCGGAGCGCTGTCAACACAACCAACAATTTGCAATCCGCACGGAAAATTCTTTCTTTTTAGAGCACAACTGGTAGGCCGGGGTTTTAAATCAGGGCACGACTGGTAGGTCGGGGTTTTAACCCCGACAATCAAGCAGCACAATCAACCCGGGCTTTAGCCCCTGCGGCTCGCATTCCGGAGGGAGCAGGAGCCTTCAGGCTCCTGAAAACAACCTTGCAATGAATGTGGCTTTAGCCCCGGACCTTTCGTCGATCCTGTGGGTGCCCCAGGTCCCTCGCATTTGGGGACCTGGGATACCACGAACCTCATGCGAGCGAAAAGCGAGCGTCCGGCCCCACCGCAGGTGGCGTCCGGCCGCACCGCCGGTGCCTGTGGTACTCTCTACCCATTCCCATGGCTGCCGACAAAAACAAGCTCTACTACGGCGACAATCTCGAAGTTCTCCAGCGTTATGTCAAAGACGAGTCGGTCGATCTTGTCTACCTCGATCCGCCCTTCAATTCACGGCAAGACTACAACGTTCTCTTCGCCGAAAAAGACGGCTCCCAATCCAGCTCTCAGATCCACGCCTTTGAAGACACCTGGGAGTGGAACATCGACGCCCAGCGCGCCTACGAACAGATCGTCGAGCAGGGCGGCCGAGTGGCCGACGCCCTCCGCGCCTTCAAGACCTTCCTCTTCAACTCCGACATGATGGCCTATCTCGCCATGATGGCCCCGCGCCTCGTCGAACTCCGCCGCGTCCTCAAAGAGACCGGCTCCATCTATCTGCACTGCGATCCCACCGCCAGCCATTACCTCAAGATTTTGATGGACGCCATTTTCGGCCCTGAGCATTTTCGTAATGAAATAATCTGACAGCGTACGATGCCGAAAGGACACGCGTTTACACGTTTTCCTTCAACGCATGACACAATCATTTCTTATGGAAAAGGAGAGGGGTGTACTTGGAATCCTATCTTCCTCCCCTATAAAGCCGAATATATCGAAAGCCATTACAACCAGATCGATGAGGCAACCGGAAGGCGGTTTCAGCTCGACAACACGCTGAATCCTAACTCGGATCGTCCCAACCTAAAATACGAATGGAACGGCCACCGAAGGGTATGGCGATGGACGAAAGAGAAGATGCAGGAGACGCACGACACCGGAAGGATCGTGTACACCAAATCAGGGATGCCACGCTATAAACGTTACCTTGACGAGATGCCGGGGTCGCCTGTGACCACCGTGTGGACGGACATCCCACCTATCAACTCACAAGCCCAAGAACGTCTCGGCTACCCCACCCAAAAACCCGAAGCACTCCTGGAACGCATCCTCAAAGCCAGTTCCAACGAAGGCGATCTTGTGTTGGATCCCTTCTGCGGCTGCGGCACCACGGTTCAAGTAGCCCAGCGCCTCAATCGCCGCTGGATCGGCATCGACATCACTCACCTCGCTATCGGCCTCATCAAGAAACGCCTCTCCGACGCCTTCGGCCCCGAGATCAAGCAAACTTACGACGTAATCGGCGAACCGACCGACTATCAAGGCGCAGCCGCCCTCGCCGCCGAAGACAAGTACCAGTTCCAGTGGTGGGCGCTAGGCCAGGTCGGGGCCCGTCCCGCCGACCAGAAGAAGGGCGCGGATCGCGGCATCGATGGTCGCCTCTACTTTCATGACGACGACTCAGGCCAGTCCAAGCAGATCATCTTTTCCGTGAAGGCGGGCGGTGTCTCCGTTCCCCAGATTCGCGACCTCGTAGGCGTCCTCACCCGCGAGAAAGCCGAGATCGGCGTCTTTCTTTCCTTTGACCCACCAACCAAACCCATGCTCAAAGAAGCCGCCGAGGCAGGATTCTATAAATCCACCGACGGCACCACCTACCCCAAGCTGCAAATCCTCACCATCCAGCAGATTCTCGATGGCCGCCAGCCCGAGTACCCTCTCCACCGCCGCGACGCCACCTTCAAAAAGGCTCCCCGCAGCCGCCCCGCAGCCGCTCGAAACTTGACTCTGCCCCTCTTGCCAAGCGACTGACCGGGTGCCCCATCCTTCGCTTTTTTCTAGCGAAGGGTGGGAAACCACGAACCCCTGGCGCGAAGCGCGCTTGGCCGCACCGCAGGTGCTTGCAGATAATTAACCACCGTCGGCGCACAATGAGAATAGTCAGCCGAGCGGGCCTTCACCGACGGCTGAAAACTGACAATTGACGGCCGCTCTCGGGCCCCTGGCCCTTCAATTTCAGCCACTTCCACCGCGCAGTAAGAAAAAAAGAACTGCAATTTTGACGGTGAAACTGTGGAGCTATATCTAACCGATGCAGAATGATCAGCTTACGACGTGCCACCGCACAGGAACACATACGCACACATTCCGCGTTCCTGTGGAGATACACATAACCAACCCGGAATCAATCATTTACTCGGGTAACCTCCACAGGAATAGAAACAAATCCATTCTGTGAAACTGTGGACCTCGCCCTAACCCCGCGCCAATCCCTCACTTCCCGGAAAGCCCCTCGACCAGCGCCTCCCACTCCGCCTCAAAGCTCGCCCGCTGAAACCTCCGCCCCGCCCTCTCGTACCAGTAATCGGCATTGGAAGCCGCTCCCTCCTTGCGATGCAGGTAAGCGTGAACAGCCATCCCTTCAGTGGTTTCCAGCTCGTCCACCAGCTTGTGCGCTACCTCCCACTCCCCTTTTGCATCCCACCACAGCGCCGCCAGCGGAACCGAAAGCCCACCCGGCGGCAACTCACCAGCCAGCGAACTGCGAAACTCCAGTGCATCCATACGGTTCTTTTACCACTCATCGTTTCACTCCTGCAATCGGTTAAACGATTCAGCAGGTGTGATCCAAGTCACATCCTGAGCAGTTTTGCTCTGATAGAAAAGGACCATCGATCCGATAACAGAGCCAGAGGGGGCCTTCAGAGGGGTAGGAGCGGTTGGCATGGAAGGTTCCAGCCGCTCCCCTTCAGTCGCCGGGTAAGCTGTGCGCGCCGGACGAAAGAACCGGAAAACCAGCATTTGCGACCCAGGCAGGAATCGTCGTATACTGAAGTCCGACTATTATGGTCGTAGTTTGTGGGACTCGCTATTTGAGCGGTCCATTGAGGTCTGCCGGTTGAGCGTGTTGAGTGAACTGAGTGTGGGTGAGAGCGGGGTGCTGATTGCCCTCGACCTGCCCGAATCCGTGCAGAACCACCTGATGCATATGGGCTTTGTCCCCGATGCACTGGTGACGGCCCTGCGCCGTGCCCCGGCCGGAGATCCGACCGTCTACGGCGTGGACGGCATGGAGATTGCCCTTCGGCGCGAGACCGCCGCGGCCATCCGCGTACGAGCCGTCAATGAGGACATCTCTGAAGTGCTCGAGGCCGCGCTATGAGCGCCTGCTGCACCACCCCGGAATTCAAGCCGCCCACTGCAACTGTGCCACCGGGGGCGCTCAAAACCGTGGTGCTGATCGGGCCGCCGAACTCCGGCAAATCCACCCTCTTCAACCGGCTGACCGGTCTGCGCCAGAAGGTGGCCAACTTTCCCGGCGTGACGGTAGAGCAGCGCATGGGTTTGATGGCTGGTGTCGGCCGACCAGATCTGACGCTGATTGATCTGCCCGGTATCTACTCGCTCGACCCCTACAGCGAGGACGCGCGCGTCTCGATCGATGTCTTGCGCGGCAGGATGGTTGGCACACCCAAGCCTGACGCTGTGCTGCTGGTAATGGATTCCCTGCACCTGACCCGCCAACTGATGCTGGCTGCGCCGGTGCTGGCGCTGGGACTGCCTACCCTGGTACTGCTCAACATGAGCGATCTGATGGAGTCGCGCGGCGGGAAGATCGACGTGCTGAAACTGGCGCGCGAACTGGGCGCTCCGGTGGCCCAGATCAGCGCCGTCAAAGGAACCGGCCTCGATGCCGTGCCGCTCTTTCTCCACCAGCATGCTGACCGCGCGGCCGCCAAGCCGCTGACACTGCCTGTCGTTGGCAATGCCGCAAGCGCTCACAGTTGGGCTGCGCAGGTGAGCCGCCGCACCGGTTATCGCGCGCCGCTCTCGATCGAGGGCACGCGAAAGATTGACAACGTGCTGCTGCATCGGATCTGGGGACCGCTGCTGTTTCTGGCCGTCGTCGTTGGCGTTTTTGAAGTGGTCTTCTCCATTGGTCAGCCGCTCTCGGACGGTTTTGGCTACATTCTGGCTTATCTCGGCAACACGGTCCGGCCGCTGCTGCCTGAGGGCTGGATCCAGTCCCTTCTGCTCGACGGCGCCTGGAAGGGTATCTCGTCGGTGCTGGTGTTTTTGCCGCAGATTCTGCTGTTGTTTCTCTTTATTGGCGTTCTGGAAGATTCCGGCTATCTTTCGCGAGCCGCTCTGATCGCGGACCGCGTGATGCGGACGATTGGATTGAACGGCAAGGCCTTTATTCCCTTGCTCTCTGCGTACGCCTGCGCCGTTCCGGCCATTATGGCGACTCGCACCATCGAGAACAAACGCGATCGGTTGGCGACGATTCTGGTGACGCCGTTCATGACCTGCTCGGCGCGGCTGCCGGTCTACATGCTGCTGATCGCTGCGTTTATTCCCAATATCTTCTACCTGCACGGCTTTCTGGGCCTGCGGACGATAGTGATGCTTGGCCTCTATCTAGCCGGCTTTGTGGCTGCAATGACTACTGCACGGCTGCTGAATAGCTCGATCTTGAGGGCAAGCGACGCACCGTTCATCTTGGAGCTGCCGCAGTATCGGATGCCCACTCTGCGATCGCTCGCGCTGCGGCTCGTGGATCGCGCGCGTATCTTTTTGCGCCAGGCAGGGACCATAATTCTCTGTGTAACGCTGGCGCTTTGGGTGCTTGCGCATCTGCCGGTGATTCAGGCTGCGGGCGGCGCGATCTCGGCGCCACAACTGGCCGACAGCCTGATCGGACGCCTGGGCCATTTCATTGAGCCCGCGATTGCGCCGCTTGGCTTCAACTGGAAGATCGGCATCGGATTGCTTTCGAGTGTGCTGGCGCGCGAAGTGATGGTCTCGACGATGGGCACGTTATACGGCGCCGATCCGGGAACGCAGGCGCTGAGCCTGCAGACCGCGCTGCACCACGACATGACGCTTGGCGGAGCGCTGGCGCTGATGATCTTCTTCGCCTTCGCCATGCAGTGTACCTCGACGATGGCTGTGGTCAAGCGCGAGACCAACAGCTGGAAGTGGCCTGCGGTGCAGTTCCTCTATATGCTGACGCTGGCCTGGCTCGCGGCCTTCGCGGTCAACCATCTGGCGATGGCCTTCTTCGGATAAAGGGGTCAACAGCTTCACGAAATCACACGAACTTTGTACTGTCAAACCGTGACCTGCAAAGAAAATAAATATCGCGGGCGCCGTGCAACGAATGCTCGATCGTCGCCACTACTTAATAAAAGGATTCTGATCCGGTCCGGTCAGCTTGTAAGTGACCGTTCGAAGTTCTCCTCTGGACCTGCACACTGCACCTGGCGGGGTGAAAAGGATGAGTGTGTAATACAGAACAGAGAACCGGGAACAATCCATGGTAACTTTTCTGCGTGGGGTGAGGTATCCCTTTAGGAATTCTCATCATTCCCGGACCTTTTCAGACATGGAATCGGTGTTGCTGTGTTTCAACGGCATGTTCCGGTGTCCTCTATCCGCCCCCTGAACTTGGCGAGAATCAGGTGCCGGTGCCCAGATGGGAATGTCCTCGCTTTAGGCTTTACGACCGGGCCCAGAGCGAATGCACACCTTTTCTCCTACCCCGTCGCTCTGGCGTATCAACGCTCTTCTCACGAATGCCGACGGAGCGATACCCATGCGAGAAAGCAAGAATGCAGCAAAATCTCAATTCCCTCCCCGGCTAAGGGTTTCCAAGGCTCCAACCGATCCAGAGCTCTTCAGGGCGTTGCTGGATCATGTAAGTGATGCAGTGTACATTGCGGGCCATGACCGGCGGGTTTTGTATTGCAATAAGGCTGCCACTGAGCTGACCGGATACCAGGCCGAAGAGATCCTGGGAAAATCGTGTTCCGATAATGGTCATTGTCCCATTGGCCACAATGGGCGCAGCGTGTGCGAAGAAGGTTGTCTCTTATCAGAGAGCCTGAGGGACGGCTCCGCCCGGCGAACGAAGGCATTCCTGGTCCATAAACATGGGCGGCGAATTCCGGCGTCAGTCACTGTACAGCCGATAGCCGCGGCCGACGGCTCGATCATCGGGGTCGTCCAGATATTCAAAGACCAGTCGCAACGAGAGGCCTCCCGGCGCAAGGTTGAAGCGATGGAGCGGCTGGCTTTCATCGACCCTCTCACCCAAATGCCCAACCGCCGCTCGCTGGAGATGTCACTGGAGGGGGCGCTGCTCGCATACAGAGTGAACAAAACGCCCTTTGGAGCGCTGCTTTTCGATCTTGACAAGCTAAAGAGCATCAACGACTCCTATGGCCACGCCAACGGCGACTACGCACTATGCCAAGCGGCGAAGATTCTCAGTGGAGCTGTGCGTCCCACCGACACGGTTGGGCGATGGGGCGGCGACGAATTTCTAGCCATACTCCCCGGAGTCAGCACCGGAGTCCTCCGTCAACTTGCGGAGCGATGTGGCAACAATGTTGCGCGAGATTCATATTTCACCATCGACGAGCAGCTTGTCTCCGTATCGGTGTCAGTGGGCGGCACGGTGGTGTGCGCCCAGGACAATGCCGCAACTCTGATTGCCCGCGCTGACGATTTGTTGTACCAAAGCAAGGCAGCCGGCCGGAACCGCGTCACGATGGGATAACCACCTGCAGTGGGGGGACTGGCCGTCCAGGCGGGCGCGCTTCGCGCTTGGAATTTGTGGTTTCCCAGGTCCTACTATCCGGACCTGGGCACCCAGTTTTCAGACGCTATCGGACGTGAGCAACTGCCAAACAGGATAATGGGTGGAAGAAACACCGTTCTCGTAATGGATATTTACATCGACACTAAACTTTGGAACGAACTATACGACCAGTGCGTGGACCCGGATAGTTTGGTGGCATCCCTTGCGGTCTGGTCGGAGGAGAATTGCCTGTTACATTGAAAATGCGCATTTCTTCTGACCCCGGCGACACGGATCTGCACTTACGATCCAAACCAAATATCAATATTCTCTTGGCTGATTTCACTATGAATCAGGGTACCGGGTATTCGTCTTCTTAAAAAGCGTGGCCTCCTAGCTCTCAATCCTGGAACCTGGAAAGGCACAACTGCTCATGCGAGCGACCAGCGAGCGTCTGCCCCACCGCAGGTGGTTACGTTCCGGACTTCTTTTCGATCTTGGCCCAGGAGTCTTTTAGTGCAAGCGTGCGGTTGAAGACCAAGCTGCCCGGAGCGGAGTCAGGGTCGAGACAGAAATAGCCGACACGCTCGAACTGGTAGCGGTCCTCCAGTTTGGCATTTGCGAGAGAGGGCTCAAGCTTGGATTCGGTGAGAATCTCGACGGAGTTGGGGTTGAGATTGTCGAGAACGTCCTGGCCTTCCTCTAAGTCATAAGGATCGGGCTTGGCGAAGAGGTTGCCGTAGAGACGGATCTCGGCGGAGATGGCGTGGGCGGCTGAGACCCAGTGCATGGTGGACTTGACCTTGCGGCCGTCGGGAGAGTTGCCGCCCCGGCTGGCCGGATCGTAAGTGCAATGCACCTCGACGATGTTGCCGCCCGCGTCTTTGACCACGCTCCGGGCGGTGACGAAGTAGGCGTTGCGGAGACGCACTTCTTTGCCTGGGGAAAGGCGGTAGTACTTGGGCGGAGGAACTTCGCGGAAGTCGTCTTGCTCAATGAAGATCTCGCCGGAAAAAGGAACCAGGCGTGTGCCGGCGGAAGCGTCTTCGGGATTGTTGGCGACTTCGACAAATTCGCTCTGTCCTTCTGGGTAGTTGTCGATGACCAGCTTAAGGGGGTGCAGGACGGCCATCGCGCGCCGGGCGCGGTGGTTGAGGTCGTCGCGCTGGAAGTGCTCGAGCATTTCGATGTCGGTGCTGCCATTGGTCCGCGAGACGCCGGCCTGGGCGACGAAGGTGCGGATGGCTTCAGGCGTGAAGCCGCGGCGGCGGATGCCGCAGAGAGTGGGCATGCGGGGATCGTCCCAGCCGCTGACGCGATTTTCCTTCACCAGTTGGAGGAGCTTGCGCTTGCTGAGCATGGTGTAGGTGATGTTGAGCCGGTCAAACTCTATCTGCTGCGTGGGGAAGATGCCAAGCTGCTCGATGTACCAGCGGTAGATGGGCTGGTGATCCGTAAACTCCAAAGTGCACATGGAGTGGGTAACGCGCTCCAGCGAGTCCGACTGGCCGTGCGCGTAGTCGTACATGGGGTAGATGCACCACTGGTCGCCGGTTCGCTGGTGCGAGGCGTGGAGGATGCGGTACATGACTGGGTCGCGCATGTTGAGATTGGGTGACGCCATGTCGATCTTCGCTCTCAAGACTCGTGTCCCGTCGGGGAATTCGCCCTGCTTCATGCGGGTGAAGAGGTCGAGATTCTCTTCGATGGAGCGGGTTCGATAGGGGCTGTCCGTGCCGGGCTCGGTCAAGGTGCCGCGATGCTGGCGGATCTCATCGGCTGATAGGTCATCGACGTACGCTTTTCCAGATTTGACGAGCTGCAAAGCCCACTCGTAAAGCTGGCCGAAGTAGTCCGAGGCGTAGCAGAGTCGGTCCCACTCGAAGCCTAGCCAGCGGACGTCGGCCATGATGGAGTCGACGTACTCCTGCTCCTCTTTTTCAGGGTTGGTGTCGTCGAAGCGCAGATTGGTCTTGCCGCCGAACTCGTCGGCGAGACCGAAGTCGATGCAGATGGCCTTGGCGTGGCCGATGTGGAGGTAGCCGTTGGGCTCGGGTGGAAAGCGAGTCTGGACGATAGCGTCGCCGTATTTTTTGGTGCGGACGTCCTCGGCGATGATGTCGCGGAGGAAGTTGGAGGGGGGCGCGACGGCGTCTTGAGTTGCTGCGGCTGGGCTTTCCGGATTCGAGTTAGTCATGGCTGTAGTTCCTTATTGTACGGGAGGCTGTGCTGCGAGCGCTTGGAGGCTGGCTTCGGCCTGGCGGATGCGGGCCAGGCAGAGGTCGCGGCCCAGGACCGCCATGGTTTCAAAGAGCGGCGGCGCGTTTTTGCGCCCGCAGACGGCTTTCAAGCTGCTGCTTTGCGTGCGGGGATGGGCTGAG
>Ga0302320_10007539_pt1 | contig 23940 bp, 17 predicted proteins | sample Bog_T0_3_FD_202130 | JGI IMG/M metagenome (GOLD analysis project Ga0302320, IMG submission 202130) | Peat permafrost microbial communities from Stordalen Mire near Abisko, Sweden - Bog_T0_3 | ecosystem: Environmental > Terrestrial > Soil > Wetlands > Peat | place: Sweden: Abisko, Stordalen Mire...
CCAAGACTGATGTAGTCCGTCATCCGGGCACCCGGAGGCAGTTCCGCTACCGTACGCGCCACCTGCGACCTCCTGTTCTTGTCTCATACAGAATGCCACAAATCTCGTTAAGTGAACAGTATTACCTTTTATGGGCATTCCTCACTTGGTCGAATACGATTGGACTTCGCAATGCTGTTTCAGTAGCGAAGTCCCTGCCCAGGGCGATGTGGTCTTGAATGAACCTTTCACAGATTGGGGCCACTTCATCGCGGATTGACCTGGGAATGCCGACGTAAGAGCCGCCATTCAGCATTGCCGCGTAATTGTCTGAGTTGAAGTAATCGCACTCAAATTTGTCGCCCGGAAATGCGGTGGATTTGCCGCTCCCAGCAGGGCCAGCGACGACGTACATGGTTGGCATCCGCTATCCCCCGAAGTCGCGATCTGAACCGGGTAGCATATCTGCAGGCAGATCCATCTTCAAAAGGTCGCCTTCCTTATCGATAATGCCAAGGGCGACCGCCCTTTCGCACGAGCGGCGGATGCGCCTGGCACCCTCTTCGCGCACTCTCGTCATAATCGCCTGTTGTTCGGCGAGGAACTCGGGGGAATAGGTCGGATTTGCGGGGGCGACAATTGGAGTGAAATGTCTGCCCTCCGCAGGTATTTCTTCAGATGCGTCGTGTGCCATTGCACGCCTCCAGTTGCATCGATTCTAGTCTCGAAATCCTGCATGAGAGAAAGTCAGTGTTGTTTTATGCGCAGCGCACATGCCTACCCCAAAAACGCCATGACCACGTGGTTCACCACGAACGCTGCGCCGTAGGCCAGGACGAGCATGTAGGCGAACTGGAGGGCGGGCCACTTCCAACTGTTGGTTTCGCGGCGGACCACGGCCATGGTGGAGGTGCACTGCATGGCGAAGGCGAAGAAGATCATCAGAGCCAGTGCGCCGCCCAGGGTCATGTCGTGGTGCAGGGCGGTTTGCAGGCTGAGGGCCTGGGTGCCGGGGTCCGCGCCGTAGAGGGTCCCCATGGTGGAGACCATGACTTCGCGGGCGAGCACGCTGGAGAGCAGTCCGATGCCGATTTTCCAGTTGAAGCCGAGGGGGGCGATCGCGGGCTCGATGAAGTGGCCCAGGCGTCCGATGAGGCTGTTGGCCAGGTCCGGTGCGGAGATTTGGCCTCCGGCGGCGTGAATCACGGGCAGATGCGCCAGGACCCAGAGGGCCAGGGTGACACAGAGGATGATGGTTCCTGCCTGGCGCAGGAAGACTCGGGCGCGGTCGACAAGCCGGAGGGCCAGGGACCGCAGGGTGGGCATGCGGTACTGGGGCAGCTCGAGGATGAAGGGGGTCTCGCTGGACTTGAGGATGGAGCTTTTCAGCAGCCAGGCGGTGGTCATGGCGCCGACGAAGCCGGCCAGGTAGAGCGAGAGCATGACGATGGTGCGCAGGCCGAGAAAGCCGTGCAGGTAGAAGATGTTGGGGATGAAGGCGGCGATCAGCAGCATGTAAACCGGCAGCCGGGCCGAGCAGGTCATGAAAGGCGTGACCAGGATGGTGGCGAAGCGGTCGCGCTTGTTCTCGATGGTGCGGGTGGCCATGATGGCAGGTACGGCGCAGGCGTAGGCGGAGAGCAGGGGAATGAAGGCCTTGCCGTTCAATCCAATGGTGCGCATGACGCGGTCGGCGATCAGCGCCGCGCGGGCCAGGTAGCCGGAGTCTTCGAGAACGCCAATAAAGAGAAAAAGCAGCAGAATCTGGGGTAGGAAGACGAGGACCGAGGAGATGCCCTTCCATGCGCCGTCGAGCAGCAGGGACTGAATCCAGCCGGCGGGGAGAAGCGGGCGCACCAGGCTGGCTATGCGGGCCAGGATGTCGCCAAAGCCGTCGGAAAGGGGCTGGCCGATGGAGAAGACCACCTCAAAGACCCCGACCACGACGACCAGGAAGAGGAGCGGTCCCCAGATGCGGTGGAGCAGGAGGTTGTCGATCTTGCGCGTGCCCTCGACCGAAAGGGGCGCGCGGTAGCCGGTGCGGCGGCTGACCTGGGCCGCCCAGGTGTGAGCGCTGGCGGCGTTTCCGAGCACGGGGAGCGCGAGCGGCTTGGCGGCGGAGCGATTGGTCTGCTGGTGAAGGAAGAGCGGAACGGCATCCAGGCCGGTGCCGTGGACGGCGCTGATGAGGGCCACAGGAGCGCCCAGTTCGCGGGCCAGCCGGAGGGGGTCGATGTGGCCGCCGCGGGCCTCCATGAGGTCGCTCATGTTGAGCAGAATCAGGGTGGGTATGCCGAGGGCCAGCACCGGGGCGGCCAGCATCAACTGGCGGGTGAGGTGAAGGGAATCGAGGACCAGCAGAACCGCATCGGGCTTGGGCGTGCCGGGCATTCTGCCGCTGAGCACGTCGATGGAGACGCGGGCGTCCTCGGAGTAGGGACTGAGCGAGTAAATGCCGGGCAGATCGATCAGGGTGAGGTCGTCGCGGCCGACGCCGGCCATGAGGCCCAGGCGCTGTTCGACGGTGACGCCAGGGAAGTTGGCCACCTTCTGGTGGAGACCGGTCAGGCGGTTGAAAAGGGTGGATTTGCCGGAGTTCGGGGGGCCGATCAGCACCACGGTGCGGAGTTCGCCTTGCAGAGGCGGCGCGGTGGGCGGGACAAAGGGCGGGGGCGTGCAGCAACTGCTCATTGCGCAGCCTCGAGCAGCTCGGGAAGGTCTTCGCCGCCGGGGATGTCGCGGTCGTCGGCGGGCCTCATGCGGATGGCTTCGGCGGTCTCGTGGCGCAGGGCAATTTCCATGCCATCAACGCCGTAGACGGTGGGGTCACCGGCCGGGGCGCGGCGCAGGGCTGTAATCAGCGCATCGGGCACGAAACCCATGTGCATCAGGTGGTTCTGTACGGATTCAGGCAGATCGAGGCCCACCAGAACCCCACTCTCGCCCACATTCAATTCGCTTAACACGCTCAACCGCCGAACTCCGAAGGGCTGCGGAAAGGCCAGGACCCTTAAACTACGACCAGAATAGTCGGACTTCAGTATACGACCATTCCACCCTGAGTCGCAAACGTTGTCACTTTTGCCTTGCGCTGGGTCGACAGGCATGGTTTGACCTCCGGAAGGGAATTGCCGGCTCTTGCCAGCCCCTCCAGCCCCCCCGGTTTTTCCCTCTTGCTCAATTCATCGGAACGATGAACTGTTTTTATCAGGAGAGATGACCTCGGAATGTGATCGTAATCACATAGGCAGAGGCGGATTTTGGTTGAAACGAAGGCCAGAGGTGTAGAAAGGGAGCCATGACCGTGAAAGAGTTTCGCACTTCGCTTGCCAGTGAGATGCCGCCTCCAGGGCTGCCAACCCCTCTTTCGGCGTTGTGGTGGGATGCAAAAGGGGATTGGACACAGGCGCACGGGCTAGTGGATGAGCTTGAAAGCAAAGAGGCAATGGCGGTGCACGCCTATTTGCATCGCAAGGAGGGTGCGGCCTCGAATGCCGATTACTGGTACGAGAGGGCCGGGCGCACGTTTCATCGGCCGGCGCTCGAGGCCGAGTGGGAGGCGCTGGTGAAGGGGCTGCTGGGCAGTTGTCAGTGATCAGTTGTCAGTGGTCAGTGAACAGTGGGGGAGATCTGGGCTTCCCTGGTCAGAGGGGGAGAGTTGGGTGATTGGGGAGTAAGATTCTGTTTTGACATCGGGAAGAGTGGACGGCCGTGCAATACCGCAATTTTGGAAAACTCGATCGGAAGGTTTCGGCGCTGGGTTTCGGCGCCATGCGATTTCCTACGCTGAGCGGCGAGGGCAGAGGCGGCGACATCGATGAGCCAGAAGCGCTGTGCATGGTTCGGCATGCCATCGACAGCGGCGTGAACTATGTGGACACCGCCTACCCCTATCACGATGGACGGAGCGAAGTGGTGGTGGGCAAGGCGTTACGGGATGGCTATCGAGAAAGGGTCCGGCTGGCCACCAAGCTGCCGGTGTGGATGGTGACGGAGCCCGCAGATTTTGACAAGTTTCTCAACGAGCAGCTCAAGAAGCTCCAAACGGACCACATCGACTTTTACCTGCTGCATGCGCTGAGCAAGGACCGCTGGCGCGATATCGTGCTGAAGCACAAGCTGCTGGAGCGGGCTGAAGCGGCTCTGGCCGACGGGCGCATCCGGCATCTGGGGTTTTCGTTTCACGACGATTATGCGGGGTTCGAGGAGATCGTCAACGGCAGCGAACTGTGGAGCTTTTGCCAGATTCAATTGAACTACATGGACGCGGAGAACCAGGCCGGGGTTCGGGGGCTGAAACTGGCGGCGAGCAAGGGCTTGGCCGTGGTGGTGATGGAGCCTCTCATGGGCGGCCGTCTGGCCGATCCGCCCAAGGACATTCGGGCCGCGATGGAAGGCTTTCCAGTGCGGCGGTCGCCGGCGGCGTGGGCTCTCAATTGGCTGTGGGATCAGCCGGAGGTCTCGGTGGTGCTGAGCGGCATGAGCACGATGGAGCAAGTAGAAGATAACCTGGGCATCGCTGCCTCGTCGCGCATTGGGGCTTTTGGGGAAGCGGAACGGGCGTTGATCGCGCAGGTTCAGGAGAAATACCGTGCCCGGACCGCGATTCCATGCACCAAGTGCGGCTATTGCATGCTGTGCCCGAATGGCGTGAACATTCCGGGGAACTTCGAGTTCTTCAATTACGCGCGTCTGTTCGACGACGTTGCCGGGGCGCGATTCAAGTACCAGGTGTTTCTCGCCGAGACCGAGCGTTCCGGATCCTGCACGATTGCGGCATTTGCGCGGAGCTGTGTCCGCAGAGGATCCCCATCAGCGAGTGGATGCCGAAGGTGTCGGCGCTGCTGGCGTGAAGGGTGTGGCCGCCCGGGTTTTGTGAGGCGGCAATGGGGAGAAACGGTAGTGGCTTTCCGAGGTGGAAAGCTTGTTCGCAATATGAATTTATATTCATAATATGAGATTCGCAAGTCTCCCTGTGTCTCGCATCACAGCGACTCACCCCCCCCAAGGAAGAGGCTCAGACCAGCGGTTGATTTTTCCGCCGGCCGCGTTATGAGGCAAAGCGAATGAGTAAACAGAAAATGGTCATCCTTGATGGGAACGAGGCTGCGGCCTCGGTTGCCTATCGGCTCTCCGAAGTCGTCGCTATTTACCCGATCACCCCCTCGTCGCCGATGGCCGAGTGGGCCGATCAGTGGCGCTCAGAGGGAAAGAAGAATATTTGGGGCGCGTTGCCCATCGTGGAAGAACTTCAGAGCGAGGGCGGCGCGGCAGGCGCGCTGCACGGGGCATTGCAGGCGGGGGCCTTCGGCACCACCTTCACCGCGTCGCAGGGCCTGCTGCTGATGATTCCCAACATGTTCAAGATTGCCGGCGAACTGACCCCGGCGACGATGCATGTGACGGCCCGCACGCTGGCCACCCATGCGCTTTCGATCTTTGGCGACCACTCCGACGTGATGGCCTGCCGCTCGACGGGCTGGGCCATGCTGGACTCGAACTCGGTGCAGGAAGTTGCCGACATGGCCCTGGTGGCGCAGATTGCCACGCTTGAGTCGCGCATCCCCTTCATCCATTTCTTCGACGGTTTCCGCACTTCGCACGAAGTGGGCAAGATTCTGCCCATCAGCGACGAGACCATCCGCGCGCTGGTGGACGACAAGTACATCATCGAGTACCGGAAGAATGCGCTCAGCTCCGACCGGCCGGTGATTCACGGCACGGCGCAGAATCCGGATGTGTTCTTCCAGGCGCGCGAAGCCTGCACGCCGTATCATGCCGCGGTCCCTGCCATTGTGCAGAGCGTGATGAACCGTTTTGCCGAGCAGACGGGCCGCGCCTATCACCTGTTCGATTACTATGGCGCCCCGGATGCGGAGCGGGTGATTATCCTGATGGGTTCGGGCGCCGAAGCGGCCGAAGAGGCTGTGGACCTGCTGGTCAAGCAGGGCGAGAAGATCGGCATGGTCAAGGTTCGCCTGTTCCGGCCGTTCGACTCGAAGGCCTTCCTGGCCGCGCTGCCCTCGACGGTGAAGTCGATTGCCGTCCTGGACCGCTGCAAGGAGCCCGGCGCACTGGGCGAGCCGCTCTACCAGGACATCGTGACCGTGTTAGGGGAGAACGCCGCCAGTCTGCCTTTTGCCATGCCGACGGTGATCGGCGGACGCTATGGCCTGTCGTCGAAGGAATTCACGCCGGCCATGGTCAAGGGCATCTATGACGAGCTAACCAAGTCCGAACCGAAGAACCACTTCACGATTGGCATTGACGACGATGTCAGCCACAGCAGCCTGACCTACGATCCAGCGTTCTCGACCGAGGACCCGAAGACCGTGCGGGCGCTGTTCTATGGCCTGGGTTCGGACGGCACCGTGGGCGCCAACAAGAACTCCATCAAGATCATCGGCAGCGAGACGCCGAATTACGCGCAGGGCTACTTTGTGTACGACTCGAAGAAGTCCGGTTCGATGACGACCTCGCACCTGAGGTTCGGGCCCAACCCGATCCGGTCGAGTTATCTGATTACCCGCGCCAGTTTTGTGGCCTGCCACAACTTCAGCTTCCTGGAGAAGATGGATGCGGTGGAAGCGGCCATGCCGGGCGCGGTGTTCCTGCTGAACTCGCCTTACTCTGCCGCCGAGGTTTGGGACCATCTGCCTAAGACCACGCAGCAGGAGATGCTGAAGAAGAAGATCGAGTTCTATGTGATCGACGGCTACAAGGTGGCGCGCGAGGCCGGGATGGGCACGCGCATCAACACCATCATGCAGACCTGCTTCTTCGCCATCAGCGGCGTGTTGCCGCGCGACGAGGCGATCGAGCAGATCAAGAAGGCCATTTACAAGACCTACGGCAAGCGCGGCGAAGCGGTGGTGGCCAAGAATTATGCCGCCGTGGACGCGGCCTTGGCGCATCTTGAAAAGGTCGAGCTGCCGAGCGGGGTTTCGTCGGGCTTCGATCTGATTCCCTCCATCGACGGCAAGGCGCCGGAGTTTGTTCGCAACGTGCTGGGCCAGATTGCGGCCGGTCACGGCGACCTGCTGCCGGTGAGCGCGCTTCCGGCGGGCGGCTCCTTCCCCACGGGCACGGCCCAGTGGGAGAAGCGCAACATCGCGCAATTCATTCCGGCCTGGGACAAGGACCTTTGCATCCAGTGCGGCAAGTGCGCCATGGTGTGCCCTCATGCCGTGATTCGCGCCAAGGTGTATAGCACCGAGGCGGCGGCGAACGCTCCGGAGACCTTGCAGTGGGCCAAGCCCAAGTGGAAGGGCATGGAGCAGGACCGCTATACGCTGCAGATTGCACCTGAAGACTGCACAGGCTGCGCGGTTTGCGTGGAGATTTGCCCGGTGAAGAGCAAGAGCGACGCCAGCAAGAAGGCCATCAACATGGTGTCGCAGCCGGAGATTCGCGAAGCTGAACGGAACAACTGGGAGTTCTTCCTGGGGATTCCGGAGATCGATCGCTCCAGGCTTTCGCACACGCAGGTGAAGGATCTGCAACTGCTGCAGCCTCTGTTCGAGTTCTCCGGCGCCTGCGCGGGCTGCGGTGAGACGGCGTACATCAAGCTGCTGACCCAGCTTTTTGGCGACCGGCTCTATGTGGCCAATGCGACGGGCTGCTCGTCAATTTACGGCGGCAATCTGCCCACCACGCCCTACACCAAGAACGCCGAAGGGCGCGGACCGACGTGGGCCAACTCTCTGTTTGAAGACAACGCGGAGTTCGGTTTCGGCATGCGCCTGGCTCTGGATCAGCAGAAGGAGTTTGCGGAACTGATGGTGAAGCGGCTAACGCCGGCGATCGGCGACGAGCTGGCGACGGCGCTCCTGACTGCCACGCAGAAGACCGAGACCGAGATCAACCTGCAGCGTGAGCGCGTGAAGGCATTGCGCGAGAAGCTGGCGGGCAACGACTCGTCGGATGCGCTGAACCTGTTGGCCATTGTCGACTCGCTGGTTCGCAAAAGCGTGTGGATTCTGGGCGGAGACGGATGGGCTTACGACATCGGCTTCGGCGGCCTGGACCATGTGCTCGGGTCCGGGAAGAACATCAACGTTCTGGTTCTCGACACCGAGGTTTACTCGAACACCGGCGGCCAGATGTCCAAGTCCACGCCTCGCGGCGCGGTGGCCAAGTTTGCCGCCAGCGGCAAGGCAACCAGCAAGAAAGACCTGGCCATGGAAGCGGTCAGTTACGGTTCGGTTTACGTGGCGAGAGTGGCGCTGGGCGGCAACGACAGCCATGTGGCCAAGGCCTTCCAAGAGGCCGAGGCGCACGACGGTCCGTCGATCATCATCGCTTACGCCAGTTGCATCGCTCACGGTTACGATTTGGTCCATGGCCTGGAACAGCAGAAGCTTGCCGTTCAGTCCGGCTACTGGCCGTTGATGCGCTACAACCCAGACTTGCGCGACTCGGGCAAGAACCCGTTCCAGCTTGATTCGAAGGCGCCGGCCATCCGGCTCAAGGAATACACCTATCGCGAGGCGCGCTATACCATGCTGGCGCGGAGCAACCCGGACCTGGCCGCCAAGCTGCTGGTGGAAGCGCAGGACGACGTCGAGCGCCAATGGCGCGTCTACTCGGCACGGGCCGCAATGCCCGGCCGCGGCGAGACGCCCCACATCGCCCCGGAAGAGAAGACTGAAGATCAACTGGCGGCAGCGACCGCCGGAGGAACCAAATGATCGATTTTTCAACGCAGTATCTCGGCTTGAAACTGAACGGCCCGGTGGTAGTTTCCTCCACGCCGCTCTCCGAGTCGATTGATAATGTGCGGCGCATGGAGGATTCCGGCGCCTCGGCGATCGTGCTGACGTCGCTCTTCGAGGAGCAGTTGGCGCTGGAGTCAAAGGCGCTGGACGACGACCTCTCGCGGGGCACCGAGTCCTTTGCCGAGTCGTTGGGCTACCTGCCCGACCTGAACGACTACCGCATGACGCAGGATGTGTACCTGGAACACCTGCGGAAGTGCAAGGAGGCGACCAGGATTCCGATTCTGGCCAGCCTGAACGGAGCCACGCCCGGAGGCTGGGTGCGGTTTGCCAAGGACATGGAGCAGGCCGGGGCCGACGCCATCGAACTGAACACCTACGCACTGGCCACGGACCGCAGCCAGACCTCCTCGGAGCTCGAACTGCAGTTGCTGGAACTGGTGGGCAGCGTGTGCGGGTCGGTCAAGGTTCCGGTGTCGGTCAAGCTCTCCCAGTCGTTTACCAGCATTCCGTATCTGGTCGGGCGGCTGGAGGAAGCTGGCGCACGCGGAGTGGTGCTGTTCAACCGCTTCTATCAGCCCGACTTCGACATCGAGACCCTGGAAGTGCGGCCCACGCTGCACTTCTCGACTCCCTCGGAGCTGCTGCCGCGTCTGCACTGGGCGGCGATTCTCTACGGCCACCTGAACATTGACCTGGCCATCTCCGGAGGGGTTCACTCCGCTGAGGACGTGCTCAAGGGCATTATGGCGGGCGCGGGCGTGACCATGATGGCCTCGGCCTTGCACATTCACGGCATCGAGCATATCGGCAGAGTCTTGGCCGATCTGCGCTACTGGCTGGAGAAGCGCGAGTACTCGTCGCTGTGGGAAACGCGCGGCTGCCTGAGCCGCCGCTCGGTGCCCGATACCTCACCGTTCGACCGCGGCAACTACATCAAGACGCTCAGCTCGTATAGCCTGCGCCAGACGGTGGCCGCGTTCTAAACCTCGGATTGCAACAAAGATGTTTCCTGGAAGCCAACGGCGGCTGCACTTCGGTGCAGCCGCCGTTGGCGTTTTTGGGGCCTGGATTTGTTCGGGCGCGGCTCGTTCATCGCACCGAAGCCATCGCGGGATTCAGCCGCTGAGGTATGCTTTCAAGGGCCGAACCTGAGAGGCTTAAGAGGGTGCGGGAATGAAGGCGCTCCTCGGGCAACTCGAAAGAAGGGAATTGAGATGGATCGAAGCAAAGCGTTTCTTGGAATGATGGTTCTCGGTTTCGCGGTTCTGGCCGCGGGCTCCGCCGCGCAGGCGCCGGTGAAGTACGAGCCGACGATCGAGTCGCTTGACCGGCATCCGCTTCCCGCGTGGTATGCCGATGCCAAGCTGGGCATCTTCATTCACTGGGGGTTGTATTCGGTGCCGGGCTGGGCCCCGCTTTCTCATCCGGAACACGATTTCTCTTCCAGCGACTACATCAAATACAACCCTTATGCGGAGTGGTATCTGAACGTAATGCGCATCGACGGTTCGCCCACCCAGGCTTATCATCGCGAACACTACGGGGCGGACTACAACTATTACAACTTTGCCGCCGCTTTCAATCGCGAGAGCCGGAAGTGGAACCCAGACGAGTGGGCGAAGACGTTTCGCGATGCGGGGGCGCGGTACGTGGTGCTGACTAGCAAACACCATGAGGGGTTTACGCTGTGGCCCAGTACGACCGCAAACCCGAGTCCCACGCTGCCGAAGAATGAGCAGCACGCCGAGCGCAATATTGTGGGAGACCTGACGACGGCGGTGCGGAAGCAAGGGCTGCGCATGGGCCTTTACTACTCCGGCGGCTACGACTGGACCTTCAACACGGGGCCCATCGAGACGAACGCGGATTACGATGCGGTGAAGCCGGAGAGCGAGGCGTATGGCAAGTATGCCAACGCGCAGATTCACGAGCTGATCGAGCGGTACCATCCGTCGGTGCTGTGGAACGATATCGACTGGCCGAAGACGGGCAAGGCTGTAGAAGTCGAGGCTGATTACTACAACGCCGTTCCGGACGGGGTGATCGACGACCGCTTCGGCATTGAGCATGCGGACTTCACGTCGCCCGAATACCAGAAACTGGACAAGATCAGTGAGAAGAAGTGGGAGGAGTGCCGCGGGCTGGGCCGCTCCTTCGGCTATAACCGGGCCGAGGGCGAGGCGGAGACGATTGCGCCGGGAGAGTTGATCGCGCTGTTGGTGGACGTGGTGAGCAAGAACGGGAACCTGCTGCTGGACGTGGGCCCCGAGGCCGATGGCACCATTCCGCCGGTGCAGATGGCGCGGCTGAAGGCGCTGGGGGCCTGGCTGAAACAGAATGGAGAGGCGATTTACGATACGACGCCGTGGACGCAGGCGGTGGGCAAGAGCGCGGAGGGAGACGATCTGCGGTTTACACGCAAGGGCGAGGATTTGTTTGTGACGGTTCTTGGGAAGCCCAAGGCGCAGACGATTACGATGCTGGATGTTCCCGCGAAGGTGGGCGTACCGATTACCGAGCTTGGCGCTTCAGTCGAACTGGGTGCAAAGGTGCAGGTAGATGGCACGCGCATTGTATTGCGTGCGACCTTGAAGGGCGATTACGCGTACTCGTTCAAACTGGCAGGTTACTTGCGGTAATCAGACGCAGCACGGTCTCTTCGATCAGACGGCAGGCGTGTGGAAGGGCAGCCGTGACCGGCTCGCTGAAGTTTTCGCTTAAGGCCATGGCGCCGGCGCCGATGGTGAGGAGCTGCGCGTTCTTGGGCAGGGAATCGTAGAGTTCGCGAGTGAGGGAGAGAAGTTCCGCTGCGCCCTGGTGATGGGTGGCGAGGCCTTGCTGCGGGGCGGATTGATGGACGGGCCTGAGGTTGATGGAGCCGGGGGCGGACTCGACCGAGCAGTCGATGAAGAGGACGGATTCGGCGTGGGCGATGTCTTCGGCCAGGTCGGGAGTCCTTTGCTGGCGGGAGATGACGCGGATGCTGGAATCTGAAGCGAATCGCTGTTCGGCCCACGCGGCGAGAAAAGGCCCGACACCGTCATCTCCGCGCAGCGTGTTGCCGCAGGCGAGTGCGCGCGGCAAATGAAAGTGAAAGCCGCTTGGCAGGGCCGAATTCCAGCAGCCGGGACGTGCGGTCTGCATGATGCTTTTAGTGTTGCGCTCAAAATGGTCCTCTTGGCCTTTTGCGATACAACCCTTAAGGAGGATCGCAATGTCTGATAACAGATATTCTGTGTAGTGCAATCGCCCCCCTTATCCTCCCTTGCGCCAAACGCCGCGCGCGACGATGTTTCATTCCAGGCCCCGGCCGATCAGGAAGCCGATGTCCTGCGCCACATGCAAGTGCGCGTGGATTTTTTTTGCGCGCAACTGCGCATGGCCGACCAGGCGGACTCTGCCAGCGCCTCCCTGAACTATCATGAAACGTATCCGGAAAGGAATTTTATGCAGTTGCGCAGCAATCGTCTTGCGGTCCTGGTTTCGGTAGCTCTCCTGTCTTGTGGCCTGACCCTGGCAGCGCAGGGTACCAGCATTCATCCGCCCGCCGATCCTCGGCATCTCGATTTCCCTACCGTCCTCTACGGCGCGGCGTACTACAACGAATACATGCCCGGCGACCAGGCCGCGAGGCTCGACAAGGATGTCTCCCTGATGAAGGCCGCGGGCCTCAACGTGGTGCGCATGGGCGAATCAACCTGGAGCCTGTGGGAACCGGAAGACGGCCACTTCGAAACCGCCTGGATGGATCGAGTGGTGGACGCCATGGGCAAGGCCGGCATCAAGGTGATTCTCGGCACGCCCACCTACTCCATCCCTGCCTGGATGGCCCACCAGCATCCGGAGATCCTGGCACGCCGCTCCCAAGGCGGCGTCGCGGTCGAGGGCGCCTACGGCATGCGCCAGAACATGGACACCGATTCGCCCGCCTATCGCTTTTATGCCGAGCGCCTCATCCGCCACATTGTCGCGCACTACAAAGACAACCCTGTGGTCATCGGCTGGCAGCTCGACAACGAGACCTCGAGCTATGACGCGGCCAATCCGGATGTCTTCATCGGCTTCCAGCATTACCTCGAGCGGAAATTCGTGACCCCCGAAGCGCTCTCCAAAGCCTGGTTCCTCAACTACTGGGGAGAAAACATCCACACCTGGGAAGACCTGCCCACCCGCGACGGTACCATTTCCACCGGCTACAAACTGGAGTGGACTCGCTGGAGCCAGATGCGCGTCACCGAGTTCCTTCAGTGGCAGGCCGCGCTGGTTCGCGAGGTTGCCGCTCCCGGTCAGTTCATCACCACCGACTACGGCGGCATGATGCGCCGCGACGTCAACGAGGAAGCGGTTGCCGAGTCCCTCGACATTCCCGCCGACAATGTCTACCACCCCACGCAGGACCACTACGACGGCTCCGTTCAGTCCCTTCAGGAGGACTTCACCCGCTCGCTCAAGCACTCCAACTTCCTCATCACCGAGACCAACGCCCAAACCATCGACTGGAGCTCGTCCCGCCAGTTCCCCCCCTACGACGGCCAACTGCGCCAGGACGTGTATACCCACCTCTCCAATGGCGCCAACATGGTCGAATACTGGCATTGGGCTTCGATTCCCGCCAACCAGGAGACCTACTGGAAGGGCGTTCTCTCGCACGATCTCGAGCCCAATCGCGCCTACGCCGAGGTCAGCCGGACCGCTCACGAGTTGCAGAAGATTGGCCCGCACCTGGTTGGCTTGAAGATTCACAACCAGGTGGCCATTCTCTGGAGCCGCGACTCCGCCAACGCCATCGGGTTCATGCCCTACGGCGGCCCGGTTCCGGAATGGAGCTGGTCCCACACTCCCGACGGCTACGACTCGCTTGTGCAACAGATTCACCGGGCCCTTTATGACCTCAACGTCGGCTCGGATTTCGTCTTTCCCACCACCACCGACTTCTCCGCCTATAAGCTGCTCATCGTCCCCGCGCTTTACATCTCGGACGACGCCCTGCTTCAACGGATTTCGGACTACGTCAAAAATGGCGGCCATGTCGTCATGACCTTCAAGAGCGGATTCGCCAACGAGAACTCCGCGGTGCGCTGGGTGCGCGCACCTGGTCCGCTTCGTGAGGCTGCCGGCTTCAGCTACCAGGAATTCTCCAACCTCGAACACCCGCTCCAGCTCAAAGGCGACCCTTTTCACGCCGGCGCCGACAATCAGGTTCAGTACTGGGCCGAATTTCTCATCCCCGAGCACGCCAAGGCATTGGCCTACTACGACCACCCCTTCTTCGGAAAATGGCCGGCCATCACCGAAAACCAGTTTGGCTCGGGTTCGCTGCTCTACGAGGGGACATATCTCTCCGATAAACTCCAGACCGCCATCCTGCGCGCCAGCCTGGAAAAACTCGGTCTCACCGCACCTGGCCAGCAACCGCCAGCCGCCGTCCATGTGCAGCACGGCTTCAACCGCCTGGGCAAGCAGATCCACTATTACTTCAACTACTCCAGCGCCGAGGTCAAGGTAAGCTACGCCTTCGGCGATGGGACAAATCTGCTCGACGGAAAGCCGGTGGCCAGGAACGCCGACCTGCTGCTGGACCCATGGGACGTAGCGATTATCGAGGAATAGCGCGCATCCAAGCCGCGTCGGTTTTCGGCGGGGCCCGGTCGGTCACCCCCCGCATAAGGCAGGCAAAATCGACGCGGCCTTTGGCCCCTATTGGCAGGAAGAATCGCTGCCAGGCCGCAAATGGCGGTGCGGCCATAACAGGCTGCGAAAAAGGCGGCTTCCAGGCAAAATGGCTGAAAAAACATCCCTGATAAGAAACAAAAATGCGCTTATGCAGTCAAGGGCGTTAGCTGGGCTTGGAAGCCAAGGTTTTTCAGTTTGTTCACGAGATTGCGTACTTTGTTTTGCTGACTGCGGTTGTCGAAGAAGGCTGCGCCAAGATCGTGAAATGGGGTAGCGTTCTTGAGCATGTGGTAGGCAGCGGTGAGGATGGAAGCGGCCACTGCGCAGATGGCTTTTTGCGGTCCGCGCCGGGAACGCAGGCGCAGGAACTGTGCTGCTAGATAGCTCTTCTTCACCCGTGTGGCAGCCCAAGCGCATTGAATAAGAAGGGGTTTGAGCCAGCAGGCGCCTTTTTTCATGCGAGTGGAACGGCGCTTACCGGCACTTTCGTCGTTCTTGGGACACATTCCGGCCCAGCTGATCAGATTGCCTACGGTCTGAAAGCGGCTCATGTCGATGCCGATTTCCGCGACGATGGACTGCGCGGACAGGCGATTGACGCCGGGGATGGTGCTCAACCGTTCGATAGCGGCGCGAAAAGGCTCGACCTGACGGTCGACCTCCTTGTCCAAGCGGATGATGGCCGAATCGAGCATATCGATCTGGTCCAGGTAGAGCTTGAGCAGGAAGCGATGATGGGAGCTTGGCCAGCCTGTGAGTGCGGCCTGGAGTTGTTCTTGGGTGGCGCGAATGCGTCGATGGGCCAGCGTTGCCATGGCCTGTGGGGCGGTTTGGCCGTCGATGAGCGCCTTGAGGATGCGTCGGCCGGAAAGCCCCAGGATATCGGTCACCACTAGGTCGAGCTTGATGTTGGCGTCTTCGAGGGTCTTTTGGATACGTTGTGTGTGGCTGCTGCGCTCGCGCACGAACTGCTTGCGGGCGCGCAGAAGATCGCGCATCTGCTGGGTGGGGCGGTCGGGCACGAAACTGGCGCGGACGAGCCCGTGCGCCATCAGATCGGCCAGCCAGGTGGCATCGTTGGCGTCGGTCTTGCGTCCGGGCACATTCTTGACATGCGCGGCGTTGGCCAGCAGCAGTTGGAACTCGCCGTCATCGAGAACATGCCAGACAGGCTTCCAATAGACGCCTGTGGCTTCCATGGCGATATGAGTGACGGCTTGGCTGGCAAGCCACTCGGCAAGTTCCATCAGTTGCTGAGTCGTGGTCCCGAAGGTCTTGAGCGAACGGGAGACTTGACCAGAAACCATATGGCGAACAGATGCCACGACCGTCTCTTTAGGGACATCGAGGCCGGCACAATGAGAATGAAGAACTTCCATCGCTGCTCCTCCTGCTGCGCCGTGGCATGGAGCTGATAGGAAAGGGACTCTGATAAACGTGCTCCGGGGCCGAAAGGCCCGTGGCACAATCTGGGGTGCTCAACAGCTCCGGGTCAAACTCAGGGACGGGATCCAACTCACCAAGGAAATTCCGACCTCAAAACCAGCGACGCAATAACACTATGACAAAACAAACCCTGTTTCATCCACTGCGGGTCGGTAAAGCCGGTGGCCAACTCGGGGCTGGAGCACGCGTTGATTATGCGGCACTTATGGCACGCGACCCAGAGGGTGCCCCGGTCGTGCCCTTTCAAAGCAACGAGTTTTTCCGCAGCCTGATAGGCCCAGGCTTGCAACGGGAGGCGGCCCGCCGCTACATCTTGTAGCGGCCCAGATCCTCGTCGTTCAGGCCCTCGAGCCATCCGCGCAACTGCTCCGCGGTCGGACCCTCGGGGGGCCCCGAGGTGTTCAGCTTGGCTGTCTGCATCACTTCCTCGGCCACATAAATTGGGCAGTCGGCACGCAAAGCGAGAGCGATCGCATCGGAAGGCCGAGCGTCGACGGTCACTGCCTCCCCCTCCTGCCGAATCCACAACACGGCAAAAAAGGTCTCGTCTCTAATCTCTGTAATCACAACGCGTTCCAGTTGCGCACTCAAGTGCCGGATGAGGTTTCTCGTCAGGTCGTGGGTCATCGGGCGCGGCGCGGCTACCTTCTCAATCTCGATGGCAATGGCGTTGGCTTCAAAAATGCCTACCCAGATCGGCATCACCGTCTCTGAGGCAATGTCCTTCAGCACCACGATAGGCATGTTGGTAGCCGGGTCCATCATCAGTCCGCGTATCCGCACCTCGATATCCATGGATTCCCCTTCCTGTCCGCGCTCTTATCTTAGACCGATTCGCCAACCAAACTGTTCGGGTGCGTCGCGATTATCTTTACCTGCTGGTAGCTGCCGGGCGCCGGAGCAATGCTCTGCGCGCAAGTGAAGTTGACGGGCTTGTTCTGGCTACTGCGTCCGATAACTTGCGCGCGAGCTAGATTCTGTCCTTCAACCATCACCTCCATGACCTGCCCCAGGTGCTTGGCATAATTGACCCTTTGAATCTCTCGCTGCCGGTCAAGCGCTACTTGAAGGCGCGCGGCCTTCTCCGCTTCCGGAATCGAATCGATCATGGTTAATGCCGGGGTGTTGGGCCGCCCGGAGTACTTGAAGCCGAACACCACATCGTACTGAACTTCGTCCAGGAGGTTCATGGTCTCGATGAAATCGTCCGCCGTCTCCCCTGGAAAGCCCACAATAATGTCCGTGGAAATCGAGATGGGCCGCCGCGCCGCCTTGATCCAGGCGATCCGCTCCAGGTACCAATCCCGGGTATATTCGCGCGCCATCGCCTTCAGTATCCGCGAGGAGCCCGACTGGACCGGCAAATGCACATGGTCGCAGAGCGTGGGAACGGCGTCAATGGCGTGCACGATGTCGCGGGTAAAGTCGCGCGGATGGCTGGTGGTGAAGCGCACGCGGCGAATCCCGCCCACCTGCCCCACCTCGGCCAGCAGCTCCGCGAAGCTCAACTTCCCTTCCGGGTCGCGGTAACTGTTTACGTTCTGGCCCAGCAATTGAATCTCGGTGTAACCCATGTCGGCTATGTGGCGGGCTTCTTCAAGCACCGACGCCGAACCCCGGCTGCGCTCTTTGCCGCGAGTGTAGGGCACCACGCAATAGGCGCAGAACTTGTCGCAGCCTTCGATGATGGTGATGTAGCCCCGATAGGGATTTTGCCGGGCGGTGAACTCGGTCTCGAAGGTCTGGTCGGTCTGGCGGTCGTCCAGGCCGGTGATGCGATTCTCCCCGGCTTCAAGGCGCGCCAGCATCTCCGGCAGCTTGCGGTAAGAGGCCGATCCCGAGACCAGCGACACGTAGGGCGCGCGCTCGAAGATCTTTTCGCCCTCCTGCTGCGCCACGCACCCCAGCACGCCGAAGCGCTTGCCAGCGTTCTGCTGTCTCTTGTAGTAGTCGAGGCGATGGAAGACCTTCTGCTCCGCCTTGTCACGAATGGAGCAGGTGTTGTAGAGGATCAGGCCGGCTTCTTCTTCCGATTCGACCTGGCGATAGCCCTGCTGCTGCAATGTGCCAATGACCTTTTCCGAGTCATGGGCGTTCATCTGGCAGCCGAAGGTCTCTAGGTAGAAGGTTTTTTCGGTTGCCATAGCAATTTCCAGTATAGACCGAACCTGAATTCATCCGCCGGCGACCGGATTCGGCGGCTACTGGCCGAGTCTCTCCCTCCCCAGCCGGTTGTCCGTTTCTGAACACCGTTCGGATAAAAGCGGACACCGAGCGTTCTTTGCAAGACTATTTATTCAATGAAATCAATAACTTGAGAAGAAAATGTGTTGGCTACTCGCGTGCAACTCCACGGCCGGGACCGCGCGCACCGCAATCCGCCTCATCGCATACGTTCTCAGGGAAAAGGAATCCATCATGCAGGCTCTGCTTCAGGACATCCGCTACGGTTTCCGGCAACTCATCAAGATGCCGGGCTTCACGCTGACCGCCGTCCTTTCCCTGGCCCTCGGCATCGGCGCCACCACCGCGGTCTTCAGCGTGGTTTACGCGATCCTGATGGACCCATTCCCGTACCGCGATGTCAATCGAATGATCCATATGCGCATGCTGATGCCCGACGGCCAACTGCGGGGATTTCTCGGGGTCACCGGAACGCAGTGGCAACAGGTCCGTCAGTCGCCGGTGGTGGAAGACGCCTTTCTTCAGGATGACTGGAGCCTCACCGTTACCGGCAGCGACCTGCCCGAGGATGTGCAAGGAACGTACCTCACTGCCAATGCTTTCAACTTTCTCGGCGTTCCCGCAGCTCTGGGCCGCGGTTTGCAACCCTCCGACGCCATCGACGGCCAGGATCCCCAGCCGGTTGTGGTGCTCGGTTACAAATTCTGGCAGCGGCACTTCAACTCCGATCCCAGCGTGCTCGGAAAGACCATCCAGCTTGTCCGCAAGAACTACACCATCGTCGGCGTGGCAGGAGCCCGCTTTGCCTGGGGAGACGGCGATGTCTACCTGCCGCTGAAGGTGACTCAGAACCAGATACTCGATTACTATGTCGGGATCAGGCTCAAACCCGGCGTCAGTCACGCACAGGCGGATGCTGCTCTTGAGCCGCTCATCCAGCAATTCGCCAAGGAGACGCCAAGACATTTCCCCATCGATCACTGGCGCCTCCACGTCGTAAGTCTCAGCGAACAGTTTGTGAAAGAGCTTGGCGGCACGCTGTATCTGCTCTTCGGTTCGGTGGCTCTGCTGCTCATGATCGGCTGCGGCAACGTCTCCATTCTGCAACTGGCGCGGGCCACCACGCGCAGCCATGAATTCGCGGTCCGCTCGGCCATCGGCGCCAGCCGCTTCCGCATCGTTCGCCAACTGCTCACCGAGTCTCTGCTGCTGTCGCTCACCGGCGCGGCGCTCGGCATCCTGCTGGCCTACAAGACGGTCGGCATCATCGTCGCCAACCTGCCCGAGTTCTCCTTTCCCCACGAAGCGGCCATCCGCATCAACCTTCCCGTACTCTTCTTCAGCATCGCGATTGCCGTCGGCACCGGAATTCTCTTTGGCCTGTGGCCGGCCCTCCAGCTCTCGCGGCCCGAAGTCAGCCAGGTCATGCAATCAAATACCCGCAAGACCACCCGTGGCGTCAGCGGACGGAGAATGCACAACGCCCTCATCGCAGGCCAGATCGCCCTCACCCTGCTCATGCTCGCCGGAGCCGGAGCGGCCATCGAAGGCTTTCTCCGCGTCGCGAACACCCATCTCGGCTACGACCCGCACAACATCATGTCCGTGGGCATTCCCATCCACGACGGCACTTACAAGACCTGGCCCGAGAGGGCCGCCTACTTCCAGCAGCTCCAGGCCAAGGTGGCTGAAGTTCCCGGCGTCACCATGGCCGCCGTCTCCAGCAATGCCACACCGCCCTCGAACGGCTACAACACCAAGTTCGAGATCGTCGGAAAACCCTCCGCCCAAGATCAGTCCCTGCGCTTCAACATGGTCAGTTCCGAGTACTTCAGCGCCTTGCGCATTCCACTGCTTCAGGGCCGCATCTGGGACATGGCGGAAACCCATCGCGGCGCCCCGATGGTGGTCGTCAATCAGACTCTGGCACGCCGCTACTTTCCCAACGGCGATGCCGTCGGCCACTCTATCAAGATGCCGGAAATCAAGGCCCAGCCGCCCTACCTGCTCACCGCGCCCGACGCCGAAGGCTCGTTGCTGATTGTGGGCGTGGTCGGAGACAAGCTCGACGATGGCCTCTCCAATCCGATTCTGCCCGAGGTCTTCGCCCCCTACACCATGGCCATGGGCATGTATACCCAGATCCTGGTCCGCTCCCAGGTTCCCCCGCTGACCCTGCTCCACACCATTCGCGCCCAGGTCAACTCCGTCGACCATGACCAGCAGACCAACGGCAACGTCCGCGACCTGGAGCACTGGATCATGGAGCAACCGGAGTGGGCGCGCGGAAACCTCGTAGCCTGGCTGTTTGGCACCTTTGCCGCCCTGGCGCTGGCTCTGGCCGCTGTGGGCCTCTACAGTGTGGTCTCCTACTCCGTCGTCCAGCGCACCAACGAGTTCGGCATTCGCATGGCTCTCGGCGCCCCCCGCGGCCACGTGCTGCGCATCGTCTTCTTGTCCACCGTCGCCAGCGTGGGCGGAGGCATCGTTGCCGGTCTCGCGCTCAGCCTCGCCCTCAGCAAGGTCATGGCCCACTGGGCCCAGGAGAGCCAGGCCTCTTCTCGCGATCCGATGCTGCTCGCCGCGTCTGCCCTGACCCTGACCCTGGTGGCGGCCATCGCCTGCGCCCTGCCCGCCCGCCGCGCCGCCGGCGTGGACCCGATGACCGCCATTCGCTACGAGTAGCTGCCCGTTCGAACAAAACTCGTTCGATAGTAGTCTGCTTTCCCTAGTAAAGCAGGGCGCGCGCTTTGCGGCCAGCGCAGTCGGAAGCCCGCTCTGACCGCAGTGGAAGGGAATCTGCGTTTCCGTCTTGAAATTCATGCGGCGAGCCCCTGCCCCTCGGATTTTCGAGCCCCCTCCTACCCGCCCGTTCCCTGCCCTCCCGCCCCTCCTTCATGACCCGCATCTTCTGCTCATTTTGGCTATATTCAATCGCCGTTCCGCATGATTTACGCAGGCTCACTCACTTCGACGATCATTTTTATTCAAAATAGTCATTGCCGGCCCGATCTCCTTGACCTATACTTCGCCAATCTGCAGTTCCCAGCCAAGGAGGGCTTCCAATGTCGAGACATTCTCTACGGCGCCTGTGTGGAGTGGTTTTGGCAAGCGGTTTGCTGCTCGTCGCTTGTTTACCCCCCGCATTTGCGCAAGACAAGAAACAAGACAAGATTCTGGGCGGATACTTTGAGGAGTGGAGCATCTACTATGCCGGCTACAACATTGCCAACTTGCAGCAGAATGGCGTCGCCGACAAGCTCACGCACCTCATCTACGCCTTTGCCAATGTGACCACGAATCCAGCGCCGGCCTGCGCCATTGCCGATTCCTGGGCGGACTATTCAACGCCTTATCTTCCCAGCGTCAGCGGCGAACCCTACACCGGCCCGATGTTTGGGAACTTCGCCGCCATCCAGCAGCTCAAGCAGCTCCATCCGAAGCTGAAAGTTCTGATTTCCATGGGCGGAGCATCGGCGTCGAACGTCGCGGCCTTCGTCGCCGCATCCGGCACCCAGGCCGGCCGCCAAGCCCTGGTCTCTTCCTGCATCAGCATGTTCGTCGAGGGAAACATCGCTCCCGGCATCACCGCTCCCGGTCTCTTCGACGGCTTCAACATCGATTGGGAGTTTCCCACCTCGGCCGACACCCAGAATTTCACCGCGCTGCTCAAAGAGTTCCGCACCCAGTTGAACGCCTTGCAGAAGACCACCGGCAAGCAGTATGTCCTCTCCTTCGACGGCCCCGCCGGCGCGCAGAACTACGTCAACATCGACCTGAAGAAGGCCGCCGAGCAGGTGGATTTCATCACCATCGACGGCTACAACTACGCCGGATCCTGGGACACGCAAACCAACGACGCATCTCCGTTGTTCGACGACCGCAAAGATCCCTTGTTCGGCCAGGGTCTGGACATCGACTCAACCGTCAATGCTTATCTCAAGGCCGGCGTGCCCCCGTCCAAGTACACCATGGGCGTGCCGCTCTATGGGGCCGGCTGGGCTGGCGTTCCCAACCTCGATCACGGCCTCTACCAGGGTTCGACAGGCCCCTCTGAAGTTCCCCTGGCCAATGGAACCGGCATCTGCCCCGACCTCAGCGGCAATACGGCCGGGTGCGACCCGCTGCTGACCCCGGGGATAGCAACCTATGCGACATTGGCCAATCTCTCGGCTAACGGCTTCAGCACGTTCTTTGATCGTCAGAGAATTGCCGTTTCGCTCTACGATCCGGCCTGGGAAACCTTCTACACCTACGACAATCCCGACACCGCGTTCCTGAAAATGCTCTATATCGACATCAAGGTTCCCGGCGGCCTGGGCGGCGCGTATGTCTGGGCTCTCAAAGACGATGACGCCAATGGAACCATGGTGAAAACCATGGCCAAGGGCCTGCACTGGTAGCCTCAGTAAATTGAAGGCGGAAGTCGACTGAAAACCGAATTGAAGCCCTGGATACAGGCTGGCTCTCGAAGCCAGCCTGTCCAGGGATTGAGCCTCACCCCAGGACTGCGAGTGGCCCACCTTCGCCTCGTTTCCGCTGTTGGGCCTGAGGTGGAATCGCTCCATTTCCTCAGTTCGTGTACACCCGGACGTAATCCACAACCAGCGACGAGGGAAATGGGGTGTTCAAGCTCGGGCTTCCCGGCCAGGACCCGCCGACCGCCACGTTGAGGATGATGAAGCTCGGCCCGGAGTCAAACGGCCACGCCGCGCCAGTCGAACTCTTCAGGGTCGCCGGTGTAAAGGTCGCGTAGGGCTTGGCTGGATTGTCGATGTAATACGACACGCTTCCCTTGCTCCAGATCATGCCATAGGTGTGCCACCCGGCCGCCGTCTGTCCGCTGGGAAACTCGTATTGCGTGCCGAAGTTGCTGCCGGTAAAACCGGTTCCGTGGATCGACCCCTCGTTCCAATCCGGCGACCCTGCCGCGTTGACCCGCTCCACCATATCCTGCTCGCCGCATGCCGGCCAGTTGACGGTGCTGAGGCTGTTGCCCAGCAGCCAGATCGCCGGCCAAAGCCCTTGCCCTTCCGGCACTTGGGCGCGAACCTCAAGACGTCCATATTGAAAGCTGAACAGTCCCTGCGTCTTCATCCGCCCGGAAGTGTACGCGCCAGACGCGGTCTTCCGCGCCACGATGTGCAGTGACCCGTCCGTCCCCACGTAGGCATTTGGATTGGAAAGGCTGCACGGCGCTGCCGACCCGCCCCAGCCGCAATAGGTTTCCAGTTCATTATTGCCCCAGCCGCCACCACCCGTATCGTAGGTCCAAAACAGCGGGGTGGGCTGCGCGTAGGCCGAGGTTGCGTTGCTGAACTCATCGCTCCACACCAGCGTTCCCGAGGGAATGTTGGGTGAAAACACCTGCCTGCTCACAGCGCTCGCGGCGTACCCAGGAGCAATCGCGATAGCATTGACAGTCTCGTTCGAACTCACCAGAAAAGGCGCCAGGTACGCCGCGGAGGATGTGCCCGGCGCGCTCCCGTCCAGTGTGTAGTAGATCGTCGCGCCAGCGGTCGGCGAACTGAGCTTCGCCACCACTGCGCCGTTCAGCTCCGCCGTGGTCGAAATCGTCGGTGCAGGCGCGGCCGGCTGCGTGATGGTGTACTTCGCCGTCGCCACCGCGCTGCTCGTAAATCCCGTCGCCACGGCAACGGCTTCCAGCGTCTCTGTCACACTCACCGAGATCGCGCCCGTGTATTTGGTCGATGAACTGGTCGGCGTCGCCCCGTTGGTGGTGTAGTAAATCGTCGCCCCAGCCGTCGTGTCGGAAATGGTCACAGACTGCGTCGAAGTGAACGTCCCCGCCGCGGGCGAGAAGGTCGGCGTCGCAGCCGGGGGCGTGATGGTGTACTTCGCCGTCGCCACCGCGCTGTTCGTCGTTCCCGTCGCCACCGCGATGGCTTCCAGCGTCTCCGTCGCACTCACCGAGATC
>Ga0302320_10007540_pt1 | contig 23940 bp, 25 predicted proteins | sample Bog_T0_3_FD_202130 | JGI IMG/M metagenome (GOLD analysis project Ga0302320, IMG submission 202130) | Peat permafrost microbial communities from Stordalen Mire near Abisko, Sweden - Bog_T0_3 | ecosystem: Environmental > Terrestrial > Soil > Wetlands > Peat | place: Sweden: Abisko, Stordalen Mire...
TCCTTCCTTTCTCCTTGACGCTGGGAAACAGCCAGTCTGAAGGCTTCCGGTACGAAGTCCGGCTTTGCCAACGATTGAGTGCCCCTGCCAGTACGGGAGACATGATCCCCTGCGTCATGCTGTTCCCGTTCAGGATCGAAAGCTTTCCTTCCGATCCTGCAGGCACAACCCGGAAAAGTCCGCCCTCACCCCACTTGGGGAGGTTTTGCCGATTTCCGTGCTTGGCTGGAAGAGGCGTCAATACTGCTTCCCGCACAGTATTAGGATCGCCGACAGGTCGAGAATTACAGTCCGCTTTTAGTCTGCCGCAGAGCCAAAATGAGGCCAGTCTTGGTCAATCTGTTCAAATTCAGCCACAGTGAGGTCAAAGAATTCGAATTACGAGGAGAGTTTGGAGGCGCGGGGCGGAATCGAACCGCCGAATAAAGGTTTTGCAGACCTCTGCCTTACCGCTTGGCTACCGCGCCCTGGAGAAAATGGATTAAGAAGCTGGGGACGCAGCCTCTCCTCATGGCAAACCCTCGCGGGGTGGCGAGGGTTCTAGAATTCTGGAGCGGGAGACGGGATTTGAACCCGCGACTTCGACCTTGGCAAGGTCGCACTCTACCACTGAGTTACTCCCGCTCGCCTGTTTCATCTTAGACAAAGGCGTGATGGACTGTCAAACATCTATGCCACTAAAGGGTGTGGACATCCCAACTGCTAAGCTGTGGATTTTCCGCGCATTAGTGTGTTGCGCCCGACCACTGCGGATCCAGCTCCGGGGCGACGACCTGGCCATCACGGAAATGAAGGATCCGGTTGCCGAATCGCGCGGCCTCGGGGTTGTGGGTGATCATGAGCACGGTCTGGCCCAGTTCGCGATTGGAGCGCTGTAACATCTCCAGCACGGCGGCTGAGTTCTGCGTATCGAGATTTCCGGTTGGTTCGTCGGCCAGCACAATGGCGGGCTTGTTGATGAGGGCGCGCGCCAGTGCAACGCGTTGCTGCTCGCCACCGCTCAATTCACTCGGCCGGTGGTCAAGGCGCTTGTCGATGCCGAGAAGTTGGGTGATGTTGCGGAAATGCGCGGGATCGTCAATGGCGGCATCCCCTGCAATGTCAAGGGCTATCCGGATGTTGTCGCGTGCAGTAAGGGTTGGCAACAGATTAAATTTCTGGAAGACAAATCCGATTTTCCTTCGACGCAAATGGGTACGCTCGGAGTCCGTGGCGCGAGCGAAGTCGGTGCCATCAATCAACACTCGACCGGAGTCGGCCTGCGCCAGTCCTCCAAGAATGTAAAAAAGCGTGGACTTGCCGCTGCCCGAGGGGCCGACTACGCTGAGAAACTCTCCACGCTCCACGGAGAAGGAGACGCCGCGCACGGCGGGGACGTCCACCTTGCCGATGCGATAGGTTTTGCTGACATTCTCAACTTGAATGATGGCTGGCATGGGGTGCTAGTCCATCTTACACGACCCGCAAGTGTGCCTGTTCGTTATCGCGAGCAGGCGCCTGCTTCAGCACTGGAAACGAGATTACGGCGGAGCGATAGTGCGCTCCGCCGTTTTCCATTTTGTGAGCACGCCCTACCATGCGGTCAAGGAGAGCTTGTCAAGCCACACGTCGTAGTTCACTGCCTTGCTGTTCTCGTCCATCTGGAAGGCGACGTTGAGCTCGCCGCCGCCTGCCGCCCTTGAGCCGCCGTAGCGATTGATGTAAGACTTCTTCCCGTTCAAGGTGACGGAGATGAAGAATGTCTGTCCATTGAGGCGTTCGTACTCCCAGGTCAGGTGATTCCATTTGTAGGTTGGCAGGCCGGTGCATGGAACGCCTGTGTGCATCCAATACGCGCCCGAGGTATTCCAAACGTCGAATTGCCGTGCCGCTACATCGCACTGAGTACCGAAAATGTAACGCCGTCCGTCAACGTTCTGGTTGGTATCAAATTCCAGCGCCTGCGGCGCTCCTGCGGTCTTGTAATAGAAATAGACGTCGTAGGTGAAGTGGGAGACTTTTGCGTTGGCGCCAAGCTCCTTCCACCACAGGGCGTCAGCGAACGGCGTCTTTCCGCCAATCCAGAAGTGGGCTGCCTCGCCATCCATAGATGGCGAGCTGACCTTCTGCGTCAGGGAATGCGAGACCGATGGCCCTTTTCCATCTTGCCCAGCGCACGCACCGCAGTTGGACCACCCTCCCAACTGGTCAATGTTGGAGTAGGTTTGTGCTGATGCCGGTGTAGAAACTGCTATACACGCGAACACCACTGCCGCGGAGAAGATCATGCTGGCGGAAATTTGTAAATGTCTCTTCAAGAACCTGTCCTCCCATGGAGTTCAAAATTCCGGCTGAACTTGGAGACACTAATTGCTCCAAGCAGTCGGCCACAGCAGCCAAACCACCTATTCTTTCAAAGGTTTTTACCCTAGAAGACCTAAGGTCATTTACCAAGTAGATGGTTTGTGGACGAAGGGCGAGTTCGTTGAGTGATTCACACTAGAGATGCAAGCATCATAATACCTGCGGGGAGAGTCTGTCATCCAGAAAACTCCTTTGTTCCAGGATGCGAGCTGTCGGGAGCAGGTTGCGTGCGGGGCAGCGTTGAGGTTAACAGGCTTCGGCGGAACGAGCCCCTGGGAGCACTGCGCGACGGGGGCCACGTCGCTTGACCAACAGAAGCCGGATTCGCTCCAGCAACTCGGCCGGAGCATAGGTGCCTTTCCTCAGGAGAACGTCAACTGGCGCATCCGAATGGAATGTGCGCATCTGGCAGCTCAATAGGATGACGGGGATCTCCGGAGAAATCGCTTTGACAGAATACGCCAGACCGCTGGCCGGAGCGTCCGGCAGTTCGACATTGCTTAATACCAGATCCACGCCTCCGAGACGAAAGAGGCTCAACGCCTCTCCGGCGGTGTTTGAGGTCAGTACCCGGTAGCCTCTCGTTTGAAGCGTGAGCTTGTGAATGGAAAGGCTCTGCTCGTCGTCCACGCAGAGAATCGTTTTCTTCACGGTCATCTCGGGGGCTCAATTTCTCCTGCGATCCGAAACGGCGTGGACCTTGACGATGGGTGGCGCATCGGCAGGTTGTGAATGGAGAATCGTACGAAGAAGAACACGGTATGACAAGTGCCGAGTCTGCCAATTACCGATTGGTCATAATGCCAATCTACGGGTAAGGCCCAAAAGTTATTGAAAGTAAATGTGCGGGTGTTTATCGCAATGCAAACTCGCCGCGTGCAATTTCCACAACTCCTCCGCCCACACGTACGTCGATTACGCCGTTTGCGGTTTTCCGTCCGCAGATTTGTATAAAACTGGGACGACGGATTTCAAGTCCCTGCTCGATCAATCCTCGTTGATCGCTGGCAAGCACGCCGTGTTGCACGGCCCATGCGGTGCAGCATCCGGCAGCAGATCCGGTGGCCGGATCTTCGCCGTTGTAAAACTGCATGCGGGCATGCAGAGTGGCTTCCTCGGTCTCCGTCTGGCGGGTGATGAAATAGAAAAACTTGCCGCCCCGTTCGCGTGCGAATGCCTGCGCGGCCTTCTGATCCACGTGCAGCTCACGCATTGCCGTCAGCGATTTCAAGGGCACAATCGTGAAAGGCATTCCAGTGGAAACGGTTTGGATAGGCAATGTGGAGTCCATAAATTCGAGCGGCACGCAGGTTGCGCGAGCGATGGTCTCGGCGGAAAAAATCTCGCCAAATTCCGGATCGCGCTGGCGCATTTCGCCGATTAGTCGGCCATCGGCTCCAGTTGAAAAAGTCACGGGAATCTTTCCAACATTGAGGTCCAGTTGCACATTGTCCTCGGCGCGCTGATGATGCAGATGCCACGCGGTTCCGAGCGTGGGATGACCGGCGAACTCAAGCTCTTCGGCAACGGTAAAAATGCGGACGCGGACGCCGCGCTCACGCTCAACCTGCGTTTCACGCGGAAGGATGAATGTAGTCTCGGAAAGATTGGTTTCTTTGGCGAGTGCCTGCATCTCGGCATCGCTTAGGCCCCGCGCATCGGTGACCACTGCGAGTTGATTGCCCTCGAGCGCATTGTGCGTAAAGACATCGAGCAGTACGTAGGGAAAACGTCGCATATCAGTCATCCTCCAAGCATGATGAATTGTTTCTGATTATCCGTGAGCGGGAGCTGACGTTTTTTTTCGCATCACATGGCCGGAAAAGTCTGCAGCAGCCTTGGAACGATCCGGCAGATCTCGTCGAGTGCCTTGCAGGCCTGATTGCTGATCCGCTCGCCGTTCTCAAAGGCTGAGCCTACACCGGTGATCAGCATTGCCTGTGGAGCGTGTCCGTAAAGCGCATGCGCGAGTTCCAGCAGCGTGGCAGGATGCAGATGATGGGTGAGGCTGCCGGAGTGCTCTGCGTCTGCCGTGAGGCGTTCCATGTGAACCGTGCCGGGTTCACCGTCACAGGTGGCGTCAATGAAGAGCACCAAATCGCAAGCTGCCATCCGCTCGGCCAGTTCGGGGCCAAGCTGATGGCAGCTTATGAGCTCTGCTTCAGAGCGCGACGAGCGCAGACGCTCGATAGCCATTGGCCCCAGCGCGTCATCGCCGCGCAAGGTGTTTCCGTAGCCAATCAGCAACGCTCGTGGCACTTCTGTTACCTGAGCAGCCGGTCCAGCACCTCACCATCGGGAGAGAGCAACTGGATATCCAGCGGCATGGTTCCGTCGGCGTGCGTGGAGCAGCTCAGGCACGGGTCAAAGGCACGGATCACGGCTTCCACGCGATTCAATGCGCCATGCTCTATTTTCTTTCCCTTGACGAACTGCCGCGCCACCTGGAGCACTCCGTGGTTGATCGCCTGGTTGTTGTGTCCGGTGGCAATGATCATGTTGGCTGACTCGATCAGTCCGTTCTGGTCAATGCGGTAATGGTGGATCAAGGTTCCGCGCGGCGCTTCCAGATAGCCCACGCCTTCGAATTTGTTGGGCGAAGCATGAGCGCGCACATTCGTACCCAGAATATCCGGATCGTTCAGCAAGGTTTCCATGCGCTCGATGGAAAAGAGAATTTCGATGAGCCGGGCGTAATGGTAGTAGAACGAGCTGAGCACAGAGTGGCGCTCCAACTCGCGGAACTCCGCCAGTTCCTCATCGGCCTGCACGGTGCCCGCCGACTGGCACATGTTGAGGCGCGCCAAGGGGCCCACGCGGTAGACGCCATCGGTCAGTCCGAGCGGTTTGAAGTACGTGGACTTGAGATACGAGTCCTCGTTGCAGGATTCGCCGATGTAGTTGAGGTAATCGGTTCCGGTAATGTGGTCGGCGACGATGTTCAGGTTGGCGTCAATAAAGCGCAGCCAGCCGTTGTAGGCTGAGAACTCGTTGGTGTCATTGGCCATCGCCAGAAACATGGACGGGAAGTTGGCGAAGGAGCGGACTTCGGCGCGGAAGCTTTCGATCTGCCCCTTGAACCACTGCAATGCAGCGCGGGTGATGCGGATGGCATCTGGAATCTGGGCCAGAATCTGGTCGCGCTGTTCGGCTTGCAGAGGATGGCTGACGCCGCCGGGCACAATCCATCCCGGATGCACGCGCTTGCCTCCCAAAGTCTCAAGCACGCGCTGTCCGAACTGGCGCAGTTTGATTCCGTCACGCGCCATCTGCGGATGCTTGCGCACCATCCCCATGATGTTGCGCTCCGCGGGGTCGGCATCCATTCCAAGAAGAAAGTCTGGCGCGGAAAGATAGAAGAAGCTGAGGGCGTGGGATTGAATGATCTGCGCAAGGTTCATAATCCGGCGCAGCATCTCTGCCGTCTCCGGGATACGTACGGCCATGATGTCATCACAGGCCTTGCTGGAAGCCAGCAGGTGACTGGTAGGGCAGATGCCGCAAATGCGCGCCATCAGTGCGGGCATTTCGGTGAAGGGACGGCCCTGGCAGAGTTTCTCAAAGCCGCGCACCTGGGTTACATGGAAACGCGCGCTCTGCACCTCTCCCTGCTCGCCCAACTGAATGGTGACCTTGGCGTGACCTTCGATGCGGGTGATTGGATCAATCGTGATCGTAGGCATATGGTTCCTATGCTCCAAAACGCGCGGTGAAAGTCAGGTCTGGAATGCGCCCTTCCAGCAGTTCACTGATGGCGAAAAAAATGGTGTCGGCAGAAGGCGGACAGCCCGGAATGAAAACATCCACGTCTACCACTTCATGCAACGTAAGGACGCGCTCCAGCAGCTTTGGAACATCTTTGCTGGGCACCTGTTTGTTGATGGTTGCATTCTCGTCGTAGACGCGCTCCATCACGCTTTCCAGAGAGAAGACGGTACGCATGGAGGGAATGTTTCCGGTCACGGCGCAATCGCCAAGTGAGACCAGAATCTTGGAATTCTTACGGATAAGCTTGATCTTGTGGAGATCGTCTTCAGTGCTGACGGAGCCCTCCACCAGTGTTACATCCACGTTTTTCGGAAATTGTTTGGCGTCAACCAATGGGCTGTACACCAATTCGATTTTGTCTTCGAGCAGAATCAGCCGCTCGTCAATGTCGAGCAATGACATGTGACAGCCCGAGCATCCATCCAGCCACACGGTTGCGATGCGCGCTTTGGCGGCCCTTGCTTCCGTTGCTTGCACGTCCGATACTTGCTTACCGGTCATTTGCCCACCTCGCGCATCATGTTCAAGTAAGGCAGGAACGTGCGGCGCTTCATCATTTCGCCCGCGGCCTGGCCCTTTTCACTCAGTGCGCCGGTGGGGCAAACCTGCACGCATTTGCCGCAGCCGGTGCAACTTTCACTCTCGCCCCAGGGCCGATTCAAATCGGTGATGACCCGGGCATTGGTGCCGCGGCCCATCAGATCCCAAGTGTGCGCGCCTTCAATTTCCTGGCAAACGCGAATGCATCGCGTACACACGATGCAGCGGTTATGGTCGGCTATGAAGCGGGGATGCGAGGCATCCACCTGCACGTTCGGATGGATGTAAGGCATGTCAATGTGATTCACGCCCAGCTTCTGCGCCAGCCCTTGCAGGTCGCAATGGCCGTTGGTCACGCAAACCGAGCAGATGTGGTTGCGCTCGCTGAACAGCAACTCCAGGGTAAGCTTGCGGTACTCGGCAAGGCGCTCGGAGTCTACCGTGACTTCCATGCCCTCCTGGACCTTGGTGACGCAGGCAGGCATGAGCTTATTATTTCCCTTGACCTCAACCAGGCACATGCGGCAGGCGCCTATACTGCTGAGTCCCGAAAGCCGGCAGAGGGTCGGAATAAAGATCCCGTACTCTTCTGCCACCTCGAGAATGGTCTGGTCAGAGCGGCCGCCGCACTCGCGGTTCTCGATAATCAGGGTGACGATTTCGACTCCGGGCTTGTTCATACGCCCACCTCAGCTTCCGCATCAACCTTAACCGGATGACAGATTCCGGCCGGGCATCGGCCTTCTTCAATGTGCGCGCGATACTCGTCCATGAAGTAACGCAGGGTGGTCAGCGTGGGATTGGGAGCGGTCTGGCCGAGGCCGCAGAGACTGGTAGCCTTCACCATCCCCGTAAGCCGTTGCAGCAGAGCCAGATCTTTTGTGCCGGCCCTGCCTTCGGAGATGCGCTCCAGGATGTTGTGCATCTGGGTGGTGCCGACGCGGCAGGGAACACACTTGCCGCACGACTCCGTCATGCAGAAGTCCATGAAGAACTTGGCGACGTCCACCATGCAGGAGGTGTCATCCATCACGATCATGCCGCCAGAGCCCATGATGGAGCCGACACTGGCTAGAGAATCGTAATCCACCGGGATATCCAGGAACTGCTCAGGAACGCAGCCACCGGATGGTCCGCCCGACTGCACAGCTTTGAACTTGCGGCCCTCGGGGATACCGCCGCCGAGTTTGAAGATGATGTCGCGCAGCGTGATGCCCATGGGAACTTCGATCAGGCCGGTGTTGTTGACGCGTCCGGCAAGTGCGAAGACCTTGGTTCCCTTGCTCTTTTCGGTGCCGATGGACGCATACCATTCGCCGCCGCGACGAATGATGGGCGCGATGTTGGCGAAGGTCTCCACGTTATTGATCAGCGTGGGCGCATTCCACAATCCCTGCTGAGCGGGGAAGGGCGGACGTGGCCGCGGAGTGCCGCGTCCACCTTCGATGGATGCGATGAGCGCGGTTTCTTCACCGCAGACAAACGCTCCGGCGCCTAGCCTAATCTCAATCTTGAAATCGAAGTGAGTGTCACCGATGTTCATGCCGAGCAGTCCGTTGCTCTCCGCCTGGCGAATGGCAATGCGCAGACGCTTGACGGCCAGCGGATACTCGGCACGGCAGTAAATGAATCCCTTGTTGGCGCCGACGGCGTATCCGGCGATTGCCATGCCTTCCAGCACGCGATGCGGATCGCTCTCGAGCACGCTGCGATCCATGAATGCACCGGGATCGCCTTCGTCGGCGTTGCAGATGACGTACTTCTGCGTACCGCCCGCCTTGTACACGGTGGTCCACTTCAGTCCGGTCGGGAAGCCGGCTCCGCCTCGTCCGCGCAGGCCGCTCTTGGTCACCTGCTCGATCACTCCCAGGGGTTTCAGCTTGGTAATGACGTGGAACAGCGCCTCGTAGCCGTCGGCAGCAATGTAGTCCTCAATGCGCTCAGGATCGATTTCGCCGGAGTTCTCCAGCACAATCTTTTTCTGGCAGGCGAAGAAGTCGAGGTTGCTGTCAATCACGATGGCGGGGGGAGCAGGTTTGTCATCGACTATCGCATCGATCACGGCGGAAGCGTCGGCGGGCGTCACTGCTTGAAACATTTTTTCGTTGCCGTCGGTGGAGACCAGTGGACCGGCTGCACACAGTCCCATGCAGCCCACTCCCTTGACCTTGCAGCAGGTCTCAAGTCCGCGCTGCTTGAGTTCACTCTCCAGTTGCGTCTTTACCTGGTCGGCGTTGGCCGAAAGACAGCCGGCAGCAACGCAGACTTTGATGACGTGATCGTAGCGAGCGTCACTCTGCTTTGTTTGAGCCGCAATGTTTGCCAGATCGTCCTGGTTCATCTGTGCTCCTCTACGGAAAGAGTTTCGCGCTCTATCTCTTCTTGATCGAGGAAAGTGAGAACGCGCCTCTTGATCATGTCTGTGGTGATTTTGCCCGCCACCTGGCCGTCGAACACCACGGCTGGAGCAAGTCCGCAGGAGCCGAGGCAACGTGCGGTCAACAAAGACAGGTTGCCGTCCTTGGTGGTTTCGCCCTGTTTGATCTTGGCAACTTCCTGCACGGCATTCAGCAGCGTGGAAGCGCCCTTGATATGGCAGGCGGTTCCAGTGCAGACCACGCAGGTGTGCTTCCCCGGTGGCTTCATGGTGAAGAAGTGGTAGAAGGTGGCTACTCCGTAAACCTTGCTGTAGGGAACGCGCAATGAGACAGACACATATTTCAACGCATCATCGGTAAGGAAGCCAAAGGTCTCCTGCACGGAATGCAGCACCTCGATCAGAGCGTGAGGCTCGTGACCGTGACGGCGCATGGTGCCATCGACGATCTTCCATCGCTTATCTTCGGACGGCGGTGAGACAGTTTTTGTTGTGGGTAGCATGATTGCTCCTCGATCTTTATCAATCGCGCATAGCCGCACTCAAGGGCTTTTAGAGGTCAGTGCAATTCCTGAGAGTCTAATGCGCAGCCAGAATCAGCCGGAATTTCCATATGAGTTCGCGCGCAACTGTCTCTCGCGCATACGGAAGCGAGGACTTTCGCGCCACCTCTGAAAGTCTATGTCCGCTCGCTGCGCGAGGATGTGACATTGCTCACCTGCGCATGTGTCGCGGTCCTCTTGGTATGCGCAAAAAGCCGGACGGGATACCGTCCGGCTTCTTGCGTGAGAGTTGTGAGTATCAGCAGATCCGCGGTAATTGTTCTCCGCTCAACATGTCGATGATGCGCGTGGTTCCGATGCGGTTTTTCATCTTCACCAGTCCGCCGTGCTGCTCAGAAACGCGCCCGATCTCAACCGCTCCGGCCGTGTGTTTATTGGTGCGTAACAGGTCCAGGGCGCGATTGACTTCGTTGCCCGGCACAAAGACGATCATGCGGCCCTCATTGGCGAGGTACAGCGGATCGAATCCCAGTACCTCGCAGGCGCCAGACACATCGTCGCGCACCGGAATTCGTGTTTCGTCAATCGTGATCTGGAATCCAGTGGCTTCGGCGATTTCAATCAACGTGGTTCCCAGACCTCCGCGAGTGAGGTCGCGCAGGCAGTGAACTTCAACCTTGGCGGAGAGCAGTGCTTGTACCGCGCCGTTCAGCGGAGCGCAATCGCTTTCAATTTGCGACTCGAACTCCAACCCCTGGCGCATAGCCATGATGGCGATTCCGTGACGGCCGATATCTCCGCTGAGCAGGATTACGTCTCCGGGGTGAACGCTGGATGGAGCGATTGTGAGCTCGTGCTCGATAAGACCAACGCCTGCGGTGTTGATGAACACTCCGTCACCCTTGCCTCGGTCTACAACCTTCGTATCGCCGGTGACCAGTTGCACGCCCGCGGTCTCAGCAGCCTGCTTCAGGCTTTGAACCACGGCCCAGAGCGTCTCCATGGGCAATCCCTCTTCGAGGATGAGGCCGCAGCTAAGGTACACCGGACGCGCGCCGCACATTGAGAGGTCGTTGACGGTTCCGTTGATCGCCAGTGAGCCGATGTCTCCGCCGGGAAAGAACAGCGGATTCACCACGTAGGAATCGGTGGTAAAGGCCAGCCTTGCGCCGCCCAACTGGAAGACCGCGCCATCGTGGCGCGCCTCCAGCAGATCATTCTTGAAGGCCGGCAGAATCATTTTCTCGATCAGTTGATGCATCAGCTTGCCGCCGCCGCCGTGCGCCAGGGTCACCGTGGGATAGTCGGAGATCGGCAGCGGACAGGCCAGCGTAAAGTCTTTCACGATGCTCATCGGTTACACCTTTCCTGCGGCGGCCAGTTCGGCGCGCCGATACCGATAATACGCGGCGCACGCGCCTTCGTTGGAAACCATTGGCGCACCGAGAGGCTTTTCCGGCGTACATTGCTTGCCGAAGGCAGAGCATTCATGCGGCTTCTTCTGGCCCTGCATGATGAGCCCACTGATGCACAGAGGGCTCTCCTCCGCAGTGTAGCCGCTCACGTCGAAACGCAACTCGGCGTCGAACTCGGCGTACTCCGGACGCAGACTCAAGCCGCTGGCGCCGATCTCGCCGATGCCGCGCCACTTGCGATTCACCACGCAGAATACTTCCTTCACGTAATGCTGCGCCGCCCGGTTGCCGCCCTCAGGAACCGCGCGCGTGTACTGATTCTCCACCACATAGCGTCCTTCTTCGAGTTGCGCAACGCACATGGCAATGCCCTGCAGAATATCAAGAGGCTCAAAACCTGTTACCACGATCGGAACCTTGTACCTGGCGGCGATGGGAATGTACTCGTCATATCCCATGATGGCGCAGACGTGACCGGCGGCGAGAAATCCCTGCACGCGATTGCTATCGGAGCCGAGAATCGCCTCCATCGCGGGCGGCACCAGAACGTGCGAGACCAGCACGGAGAAGTTCTTGATCCCCTGCTGCCTGGCCTGATAGACGGCCATGGCGTGCGCCGGAGCTGTGGTCTCAAAGCCCACGGCAAAGAATACAACCTGCTTCGTTGGATTTTCCTTGGCGATCTTCAGCGCATCGAGCGGCGAGTAAAGGATGCGCACATCGCCTCCGCGCGCCTTGATGCCGAACAGATCAACCTCGCTGCCGGGCACGCGCAGCATGTCGCCAAACGAGCAGAAGATTACGTCCTTGCGCTGCGCAATCTGCACTGCTTTGTCTATCAACTCCAACGGAGTAACGCAGACAGGGCAACCCGGCCCATGCACCAGCTCAATCTCTTTCGGCAGCAATTCATCCAACCCAAATTTCACGATGGCGTGGGTCTGTCCGCCGCAGATCTCCATGATCGTCCATGGTTTCGTGGTGATTCTGCGAATCTCCTGCGCATAGCCCTGCGCCGCGCCGGCGTCGCGATACTCCGATGAATACTTCACTGCTTTACTCCTGGATTTTCCGGCGACAGCTCCGCCAGTTCGCCGAGTTCGCCCATCTCTTTCAAGTAGCCGAAGACCTTTCCGGCTTCTTCCTCGTCCACCACGCTGATGGCGAAGCCGACGTGGACCAGCACATACTCGCCAACCTTCGCCTCCGGAACGTAAGCCAGGTTGACTTCCTTCAGCACTCCGCCAAAATCCACGCGGGCCTGCCGTGCCAAATCCTCACCGACAACGCTAATGATCTTTCCCGGCACTGCTAAACACATTTCCGCTCCCTCGCGCTTTCTTCGAATCTCAGTTGCCTTGCTGCCGCCACCACCTGCCCCAGCGCAATGCCTCCATCGTTCGGGGGAATCCTCTGATGCCAATATACCTTCACTCCGGCGGACTCCAACCGCGCCACCGTCAACTCGGTGAGCAAGCGATTCTGGAAGCATCCACCGCTTAGCGCCATCGGTAAATCCGTGTGTCGGCCTGCCACGCCGGCAATCATCTCCGCCAAGGTGTTATGAAACTTGCGCGCCATCGCTTCAGGCGTCGTCGCTCGCGCCACGTCTGCCACGATTTCACGGATCATGGGAGCCCAGTCCAGCTCTGCCGGGGACGCGTCGTCAGACGATGAGGTGATATCAAAATTGTACACGCCGCTGTCGTCGCTGCTCATGGCGAGCCACTCCAACTCCATTGCCGCCTGACCTTCGTAGCGCGAAATCTGTCGCACGCCGATCAGCGAAGCTACCGCGTCAAACAGCCTTCCGGCGCTTGAAGTCCACGGACTGTTCAATCCTGAATGAAGCATTGCAGCAACAATCTTTCGCTCGGCGGCGGGAAAACCATGAACAGGATGAAGTTCCTCACGCGAAAACACCGGCTCGCCGAACGCCTCAAACAGCACCGCCAATCCGCAGCGTCGCGGTTCACGCACGGCGCGCTCACTGCCTGCCAGCCGCAGTGGACGAAGACGCGCCGCACGAGTATATCCATATTCATCGACCTTCAAGAACTCGCCGCCCCACACGGTTCCATCCGGACCCCAGCCGCTGCCGTCCCAGGCCACGCCCATCGCCGGAGCCTGCACTTCATTTTCCGCCATGCAGGCCAGCACGTGCGCATAATGATGCTGCACGCGAATGGGCGACGCGCTTACCCGATTGGCGTACACGGTTGAGATGTAGTTCGGATGCAAATCGCAGGCCACCGCCTCCGGTTTCATCTCATAGAGTTCTTCGAGGCTTTCTACCACGCGCTCAAATGCCAGGCTCGCCTGCTCTGTTTCCAGGTCGCCAATGTGCTGACTTACGAATACCTGCCTGCCCACCGAGAGTGCGACTGTGTTCTTTTGATGCGCGCCCACGCCGAGCACCTTGGGCATCTCTGTTTCCAGCGTCACCGGCAGCGGCGCAAATCCACGGGCGCGGCGCATTACCATTTCGCGTGAGGCCATCACGCGCACAATTGAATCGTCCACGTGGCGCAGGATTGGCCGGTCGTGTACCAGCAGCAGACCGGCTATGTTTTTCAGTCGCTCCAAGGCGTCGCGTTCATCGATGCAGATGGGTTCATCGCTGAGATTGCCGCTGGTGGCAATCACCGGGAATCCGAGGGCGCGTATCAGCAGATGATGCAGCGGCGTATAGGGAACCATCACGCCGAGCATGGGATTGCCGGGAGCGACCGAGGGCGCCAGAGTGGGTGTAGACAAATTGCGCCGGACCAGCACAATGGGAGACTCCGGCGAGCGCAGCAGACGTTCTTCGATTGGCGTCAATTCGCACTCACGCATCACGTCTTCCACGGAAGGAAACATCAGCGCAAAAGGTTTCTCCTCGCGATGCTTGCGTGTACGCAACGTGCGCACCGCATGTTCGTTGCGCGCGTCGGCCATCAGATGGAAGCCACCCAATCCCTTCACGCCCACGATTTTGCCCTGCCGTATCGCTTCCGTCGCTTCGTCCAGAGCTGTTGCTTTGGACGAGAGCACTGTGCCGTCCATGCTCCAGAGTTGCAGTTGCGGACCGCACTGCGGGCAGGCATTGGGCTGGGCGTGGAAGCGGCGGTTAGCCGGATCTGCGTACTCGCACGCGCATTCGGCGCACATCGTAAACTTTTTCATCGTGGTGCGCGGGCGGTCGTAGGGCAGCGACTCGATGATGGTGTAGCGCGGTCCGCAGTTGGTGCAGTTGGTGAATGGATAGCCGAAACGCCGGTTTGCTGGATCGATGATTTCGGAAAGGCACTCCGGGCAGGTCGCAACGTCGGGCATCACAAGCGCGGTTTTCTCGCCGCCTTCGCTCATGCGAATCTCGAATGCCACGTAGCCAACGGGATCGGCGAAACTGCTCTCCAGGCTTTGGATGAATGAAATCGCGGGCTTTTCGCGCTCCACGCGCAGCAGAAACTGGTGGAGCTTCTCGCGTGGGCCTTCCACTTCCACGAACACACCACTTGCCGAGTTATTGACCCAGCCATTCAGCGCAAGCTCTGTAGCCAGACGGTAGATGAACGGACGGAAGCCCACGCCCTGCACCGCGCCGCGAATTGTCATCTTCAGCCGCGCGGCTGGATAATGGCCCGTAAAGGTCTCCACCACGCTCTGGTCTGCAGTCGCCAAACTTCCTCTTTTCGCCTCGGGCAGCGGCAAATCCGCGAATCACTCCGTGGAGCAGCGAAGGAAAATTCCAGAGTCACTGCCGAGGGCGGTTATCACAAGTTCCCGTGACTAGAATCATAGTCCCTTCCGAGCCGCTCCGGCGTGCAGCCAATGTTAGAATCGGCTCAGTGGAATCTACTTCATGACAGTTACCTCATCCGCCGCACAATTTACGCCCGTTCCCATGCTCGACCTGAAGCGCCAGTATGCCACCATTCGTGAGCAGGTGCGTGAGGCCATTGACCAGGTTTGCGAGTCGCAGTCGCTGGTGTTGGGCGACGAGGTTGCGGCCCTTGAGCGCGAAATCTCCGCCTATCTTGGCGCTGCCTCGACGGTCGGCTGCTCCTCGGGAACTGACGCCCTTTGGCTCGCCCTGGCCGGCGTCGGAGTCACAGTTGGAGACAGCTTTCTAACCACGCCGTTTACCTTCTTCGCCTCGGCCAGTTCCATTGTCCGTTGCGGCGCGCATCCGGTCTTTGCCGATATCGATCCAGCTACTTTCAATCTCTCTGCCCGCGCCGTGCAAGACGTAATTGAGCGCCGGCATCCGGCCAATCTCAAGGGCATCATGCCGGTTCACCTCTATGGCCAGTGTGTGGATGCCGACGCATTTGACGCGGTTGCCGACGCTCACGGTTTGCTGATTGTGGAAGACGCCGCGCAGGCCTTTGGAGCCACATGGAAGGGCCGCCACGCCGGAGCGCTTGGCCGCAGCGCTGCCTTCAGCTTTTATCCCACGAAAAACCTGAGTGCGTTTGGCGACGCCGGTGCCGCTACCACCTCTGATGTTGACGCAGGCGAGCGCATGAAGCGGCTGCGCAATCACGGCGCGGCGCGACGCTACTACCACGAGGAGATCGGCTGGAACGCACGCATGGACGGGATCCAGGGTGCGGTGCTGCGCATTAAGTTGCGTTACATCGAGCAGTGGAACCAGCGCCGCAGTGAGATCGCCGCCAACTACGATTCGCTGTTGCATAAGGCGGGATTGGCGGGTGCTCGCGGAACATCGATATGTGTCGATATGTCGCATCCATTGGCTCTGCCCGCCACCGCTCCGGAGGCGAAACACATCTTCCACCAGTATGTGATTCGAGCCCATCGCCGCGATGCGTTGCGCGAGTTTCTGCAGGAGCGCAGGATTGGCTGCGAGATTTACTATCCCGTGCCGCTGCATCTGCAGCAATGCTTTGCATATCTCGGCTACAAAGCGGGCGATTTTCCAGAGTCCGAGCGTGCGTGTGCAGAAGTGCTTGCCCTGCCGATCTTCCCCGAACTTGCGGAAGCCGAGCAGCAGCAGGTGATTTCTGCGATTGCGGAGTTTTATTCGAAATAGTGTTTTACGCGGCCTTGGCTCTTTCACGCAGATGCGTGGCGAGCATACGATAGCGCTCGTAGTCGCGCTCAAGCAGCGCCTGATCGTACTCGCCCTGCATGGATAGAGCCGCCATCTTGCACCAGCCCAAGTGGAAGATGGTGTATGCGAGCAGATAGGGTCCAAGCCGCTGGCGCACTGGATCGCCCGAGCGGTTTTCATACAGATATAGAAAGCGCTCGCGCGCCTGATCAATCAACTCCCACTCCACAATTGCTCCGGCGACATCCCATGCGATATCGCACGGGCCGGGGAAGAAGTGATCGTTGCCGTGGCTGGCGGCGTCAAGTTTCATCAGCTTTCCGCTGCTTGTGCGCAGCCACTCGTGAGGCATCATGCGGGCATCGCAAACGCAGAGACGCGCAACCTGCAACTGCGACTCTTCGCTGCGAAGTTCCTGGCCGAACTCCTCCTGCCAGTTCCAGCGCAGCATTGCTTCCAACTCCGGCGTCTGCGGCGTGAGAGTTGCGAATTCCTCGGCGCGCCACGCCAGATATTCGGCCATGCGATCCAGCAGGGCAGACGAACGGTCGCATAGCGCGAGCCCGTGGCCCGCCACTAGTTCATAGCGGCCAAAGCCGCGGCGATTTCCAAGGTAACGCGGCGAGAAACCGTAGGCGGCCAGCAACATCGCGCGCGTTCCAACATCTTCGCCGTAACGCCCGAAACCTTCGAACTTGAAGATGCTGCGCTCATCGGCAGAGAGAAATTTCGCGGGCTCCAGCGGCGCCCAGGTTGCGGGTGTGTTGTTTTCATCGCAGCGGAAGCGCCTGCGCCAGGTTCCGCCAGAGAGACTGTCGCCGGCATGTGGCGGCGGCAGTGGCGCATTCTGGGTGCAGAAGAATTGAAAGCGCGACCAGCGCGCTGCGGCGTCTTCCGCGCGCAAGGTGGCAGGATCCACGTTGCGGCTGCCGAGCATCTGAATCTCGTTGCTCTCGATGCCGCATTCCTGCAGTGCTTCTGCTACGGAGAGGAATGAAGAGCCGCTGATACCGGGGCCCTCGTCCACGATCAGGAATTTCGCGCCATATAGATGATCGACCCACGCGCACAGTTCCGGGCTCAGTTCAACTTTGCGGTCATACGGGTGCCCGGTGGGACGCACGGTGATGCGCTGGCAATCTATGCCGCGCAAGCGGAGGGCGGCGCAGGCCAGGGCGCTCAGGGTTACGCCGATGCTGCGAATTCCCAGCACTGCCACCTGCGGTGCCATATCCAGCGTGTCCAGCAGCATGACAAACTTGCGTGGATGCAGGGCGTAATACGCAAAGCCTTCCTGCACGGCCACCTGGTAACTGGAGGCGGCGCGAATATGCTCGACCTTTTGCAATATCGATGCACATGAATGTTTGGGCGAGGTGAGCAGCGCGTGGGCCAGGTCGTCAGTGATTTCAGCGGCAATGGAGGCAGACGAGTCGTCTTCGCAAACGGTATCCAGCAGCGCACATTCCAGCTCTCCAGCGGCGATCAACGCCATCAGCGCCAAATCTTCCTTGCTGGACTGGGGCGCGAACTGCCATCGGCAAAGCGCAGAGGTGAGCGAGGACAGCAGCTCTGCTCCGCTGACCGTGCGTCTGCCGTCGCGGAAGACGTACATGTTCCATCCGGAGTTGCTCATGGGGTATTTAGCCCGCCGCGATGCGCGTCATGCACTCAGGCGGCTTTCTTCTTTTGGCCGCGTGGAGAACGGGAGATGTCGCCTTCTTTGTCAATGAAGTAGAGGAATTGGTTGTCGCGCTCGACGGCGCGCTGCACTAAAATCTTTGTCTCTCCTTCGCCGCTCTTTGGCTTGTTGCAAACATTGCCTTCGCCATCAATGAAGTACAGAAACTTCTTGTAATCCCGATGGAGGTCTAGCTTCTTGATCTTTTCAGCCATCGCGCGTCCCTCCTATTTTCAAAAGAGTAGGATTCACTTTAGCCCTGCGGGGATGGTTTGCCCTGAGAGGAAGTTCCGTAAATTCTCTGGAAAGCAGCTCTGAATCAGTGTTTCTGGTGGTGGCGGGGAGCGCCTTTGTGAGCTGATTTGCGGTCTTGCGCCGCGTTCTTTGTGGGCTCGTCGGGTGAGTGAGCTGCCTGCTGCGCTTGTTCGCCGGGGGCCAGCACTTGCCGCACTACGTTGCCGATGACGCGGTACTTGCGCTCACTGATGGTTCCGTCAGTGTTCTGTTTGCGGATGGTGAAGACCGGCATGACGCCTTCCTTGCCAAAGTCCTCGGTGGAAACTTTGGCGGGGAAGTATCCGATGATGAAGTGCTCGCGATATCCGGTTTCGTAGCGGTGGCGCTTGAGGTTCCAGGTGAAGACGCGCACCTGGTTGAAGTCGTAGGAAAGGCCGTCTTTGTTTTCGTTGAGCAGCACGAGGTACTGGTTGACTGCGCCCTTCTCTTCGTCCTGTACGGTGTTCAGTACGAAGGCCGCCTGGATGCGCTGGCCCTCAGCGTACTGCGCTACGTCGAGAGGAACGTCGAGGTCAACCATGCGTGCGAGGACCCAGCCGACGCGGCCCTTCTGATCGCGCACGAGCCACCAATCATCCATCGGTTTGGGCTTGGGTTCCTCGGCGGGAGCGGCGTTTGCGGCAGATGGAGCGGGCTTGGGAGATGACGTTTGAGCCGCACTGGGAGCGGGTGCGGGAGGGCTCGCGGTCGCAGGTTGCGGCACAGGGCGCGCTTTTTTCTTCGGCGCGAGCTTGGCCTGTTCGCCTGCGGCTTTGGCGAGCGCTGCCGCTTTTTTTGCGGCGATTTCTTCAGGCGTGGCGCGTCCGGTGGTGGTGCGCTTGAGAATTTCAACCTTGGAATTTTCGCCGAGCTGATAGAGCGTGTCAGTCTCGCGTCCGGGGGAGACGTGCATGTTCAACTCGACGCGAGTGAGGCCGTGTCCTTCGACGGGCGTGGCGCGATTCTCTTTCACCAATTGTTGAAACTGATCATAGGTTTCGCGGGGAACAAGGGCGCGGAGTTCGACCCAGCCCTCGACTTTTTGCGCGGTGCGGACGCGTACAAAACGCTTCTGGCGCTCAAGGACTTCTACGCGTTCGCCGTTGTTTACGCTGCCTACGCGGTTATACACGGTGGAGACGTGGTCGCGCAGATTGGCCGTGGGCGCGGAGACGTACATGATTTCTCCGCTGCCAATGGGGCCGGGACGCTTGCAGGCAGCCGAGAGCAGCACGAGCAACAAGGCGAATGAGAGGGAAAAACGTAATCGAAAACGATGATTCAACGGATACAAGGGCGTCTCTTCAGTATGAAACTCCACTATAAACCAGAGCGCAGGAACTCAGAAACGATTTACTGCTTGGGGTAATAACATACTTCGCTCATCAACTCAGGGGATCACTAAGATTGATGCCCAAGCGCCGAAGTTCTTTTTCCTTCTCAGCTAATTCATCCCTAGTCTGCTGAATGTCTCCGAAAAGATGCTTCACCTTCTCCGAGTCCAAATGCGCCCACGGCACATTGGCAACCTCGCGCATGTTTTGGGACGGGTTTAACATCTTCAGGTCGTTCTCATCAATCTGAAATCTCCAGCCGCTCGAAGCCTCATGGCCGAGTACCAGCCATGATTTAACAAACCTTTTTAGTTCCTTTTCGAGTTCATCCAAATGGGATTTCAGTTTCTGAGCCTCTTCAATTTGTTGGAATTTCTTTGCACGTTCCTCTTCATCGCTCACGAAGTACCTCCACTTTTGCGTAGACATAAGCGCACAATTCCTTTACCCTTGGATTGTGCCCAGAGTCCGTCACAACCCGCCTGCCAGCGGGTTTTTCGTATTCTGGATCATCATATCTCCCGCCAACCTCACCGCGTAACAGAAATCCACATAGAACCTCAACCATTTAGACCGCCCCATTGACTTGCGAATTTTGCCCTTCATAATCACTTCATGAACGCTTGGCCTAAAACCCTGCATGATGCCATCGCCTACTTCGCAGACCCCGACAACTGCGTGGCCTTCCTCGTGGCTCAACGCTGGCCCGATGGTGACGTAGTTTGCCCTACCTGCGGACGTGCCGATGCCAAATACCTTCCAGCTCGCCGGGTATGGCAGTGCAAGACTCGGCATCCCAAATGCCAGTTCTCCGTCAAGGTCGGAACAATCTTTGAAGACTCGCCTATCGGCCTCGATAAGTGGCTGATGGCTATGTGGATGGTCGCCAACTGCAAGAACGGAGTCAGCAGCTACGAGATTCACCGCGATCTAGGCGTGACGCAGAAAACCGCTTGGTTCATGCTTCACCGCATCCGTCTGACCATGCAGGAAGATAGTGTCAGTATGGGATTGATCGGCGGCAAGGGTGCCCCGGTTGAGATGGACGAAACCTTTATCGGCGGCAAGATCAAAAATATGCACAAGAACAAGAAACCAAAGCCTATTGCCAACCGCACCAAACGGCTTTCTGGAGTCATTGGAAAGACTATCGTGGTCGGGATGTTGGAACGCAATGGCCGGGTTCGCGCCGAGGTCGTTCTTGAACGGACTCAGGCGGTTTTGCATGACTTGATTTACAAACACATCGCGCCCGGTACAACACTTATGACCGATGAACACGGCGGTTACAAGGGAACCGATTACGAACACGAAATCATCAATCACGCCAATGAGTACGTGAACGGCTTGATCCATACCCAAGGCATCGAAAACTTCTGGAGTCTGCTAAAGCGTGGACTCAATGGAACTTACGTGTCGGTCGAGCCTTTCCATCTGTTCCGCTACATCGACGAACAGGCATTCCGCTACAACTACCGCGCTACACCCAACAATCCGCTGAAAGATGCAGACCGCTTTGCGCTTACCGTGTCCCAAGTCGTCGGACGGCGGATCACCTACAAGGAACTCACCGGAAAGATGGAGCAGCCGAGGCCATTCTAAACGCCAAGGTCGCGGGAAGCGAAAGCGCCAGAACTGAGCATTTCCTTTCGCTTTCCTGCGGTTTTGGCTCGCTGAATCAGCACGCGCAATTCCTTACACATATCGACAACCTTCTGGCCTTCAGTCCTGATGAGTCTCAAGCCCTCACGATAGTCATACATACTCTGCGGTTCAGGTAGGGGATTCACTTCTTCTGGATGTTCTTGAAGGGCGCAACCTAGACTTTCCAAATGCTGTCCCATGACTGCAAGCCTAAGCCTACAAGCAATTACATCTTTCTCTGCGGATAATGCGGCACCTAGTATTTCGTTCTCGAAATGGGCCTGTTGTCCTTCGGTCATAATCCCGTTTACCTCTGATTAAATTTTCAGCCAGCAAACAGAACCGCGCTACCACAATCGACATACGATAATGGTTTTCTATTAGTTTGGGTTTCTGAGTTCATGGATAATCAGGGGCCGCTTGCCGGGTTCGAGTTGAATACGCGGTCGGCAGTAGCAGTGGCGGGTAAATTCGTGTGCGCCAAAATCATACTCGTCGCCGTTTTCCGTACACGGAACCACATGAGCATCTCCGTAGTCCTGATTGTCATGCAGAATCTTTTCGTCCTCCGCCACCAACCGAGTCTTCCCCGCCTTATGGTCCTCGATGGCGAGAGTCCACCACATCGTTTTCGTGCAGTTCTCCGGTTTCATGATCCATTACAAAGCCTCTGAGTTCACCACTTGGTTTCGGATGCTTCTGCCGATAGACGACCACCCACGCGCCCCCGACCATACAGGCGGTTAGAAAACCCATTCCGAACGGGCCAATAGCCACAGGCGCAACCTCATCGCGCTCTGCCGCGATTTCATTTAAGTGCTTTTGAGAGATGTGTTTAGAAGCAGACCAGTTCATGAGGCCGATAAACGCTATACTGCCGAGAAACAGCCAAAAATAAGCGTTACGAATGACCCTCATCGTGACTCGCTTTCGGCTTGGGGCCGCGCCGTTTGGGGTTCAGCTTCGATTGCCGCTCGTGCTCATCAAGACGCTGCTTGAGAACCGCCTTGGGGACAGATAAGACCTTGCCCACCAAGGCGTTGAACCTATCGAATTCAGGCGACGTTTTCTCGTCCGGCTTCATGCTGTCAATGGTACTGCCAACCAGCCAATCCGCGACATTTTTCTTCCTAGATTTCCATTGACGGCAATGGAACCTCACGCACCCGCCTAGAGAGACATTCCATAAACTCCTTGGTTCCCGTCAAAATGGAATGAGCTTGCTGCCGCTTGTAGCTCTCGCGCATATGGCAGATGTGATTTCGCCAAGCATCTTTGAAATAATGGAATTGGGCCGCGCATTCAGAGTAAAAACTGATCTTCTCATCTCTCTCCGCGCTTCGAGGTAGATCGCGCATCGGCTTAATCTTGTCCTCGATGCCCCTAATGATCTGGCACCAATCAGCCAACTGAAACGGGAACCTCAACGTAACACCAATATCCGTTGCTAAGGCGTACAGTCCACTTTGCAAAATCCCCATCGCGTGAAATACGCAGCCCGAGTGAATCTCCAGAGAATAGGCCCGACAAGCCTCTCGAATGTCGTCCTTGGCCGATGGAAACGCCTCCCATGTGGCAGCAAAAAACTTCTCTGGATACCGATAAAACTTCATGTCTTCGTCCGGCACACAGAAGAACAATTTGCGGCTTAATTCGTCCTCCATCACCTGCTGGAACATTTCTATCTGGGCGGCCAAGTCGAGAATATGACAATCCGAATCATGGGCCTCGGCCATCACCCTGTCTAGGCGGTCAAGCGATGCGTGCAGTTCGTGAGTCTCTAACCACGGGCGCATTGCCGCCTCAAGTTTGCGTATGTTCTCCCGGTCGTCATCCGAATACTCGACAGCCCCAAAACCAATCTTCATATACGACTGATAGCGAGCCTTCATATCGTCTCGCATTTTGGTCAGACCAGCGGCATGATTCACCAGATTCACAGTGGGCGTATTAATCATGTCCCATAGGCTACACAATCGGAACCGTTCATTGATATCTGGAAAATTCCTATATGGCACAACGAGTTGACTAGAGGGGTTCATTCAGTACCCCCAGTCTTGATGAGCCAAGTATGTTTTTGCCCTGCTTGGTGAATCGTGGAAAAGTGGAATGTTATTGGTTAGTTAACAGTTGAGCGACTTTTTGGAAGATTAGCGGAGGAGTACACGTTCGTGGGCAATGGATTACTGAAAAGATAATGGTTTGGGGTGGCGGGAGCGGTTCGCGCGGCGGATCAACTGCCCTACCCTCCGCCCAACTGCGGGGCGGAAGAGCAGGGCACCCGTTCTCTGGTTGAGAAGACGTAGGGATTGGCAAATTACTCGGTGAAAACCAGAGCTCGCTGCCTTTCGTTGGCAGCGGGAGTCGATGGGCGGCCTCCCTTTTGGCGGGCCAAGCGCCGGTGCATCGAGTCCTCCAGGCCCTTGACGAACTCTGGCGTTCCCAGCGGACGCCCGGTATGGGTGCATTGGCGAATTGCAGCATGTTCCGTGACCTCTTCCCGTGCCGCCAGATACTGCCGCCAACTTGGAACACGCCACCGTTCCCGCCACAGTTCCATCGCCAGACATGCATCCGGGACAGCCGTACCACAATGCGCTGCCGCACTCGACCAAGGCCATAACTCCGGTGCTGCAACCAGCCCTGCCCGGACGGGATTCAGTTCGGCATAGCGAAGTGCCGCCCACAGATGGGGTGAGTCCAGCGGACAGGAGTAAAACCGTCCCTGCCAGACGTGACCAGTGGAGCCATGGCTGGCGTTCCAATAGGACGCATAGCGCCCGTGCGTTTGCTTCAATGTCAACGCCAAGGCGTCCTGTTGGTGCGGGATCGCCACCAGATGGACGTGATTCGACATCAGGCAATAGCCAACCAGGGAAAGTTCATGCAACTGCGCATAGCGCCGCAGCAAGTCCAAATAGACCATGCGGTCTGCATCGGAGTCGAGGATGTATTGCCGCGCGTTCCCACGCTGCGTTACATGATGCGGAACGTCCA
>Ga0302320_10007542_pt1 | contig 23931 bp, 27 predicted proteins | sample Bog_T0_3_FD_202130 | JGI IMG/M metagenome (GOLD analysis project Ga0302320, IMG submission 202130) | Peat permafrost microbial communities from Stordalen Mire near Abisko, Sweden - Bog_T0_3 | ecosystem: Environmental > Terrestrial > Soil > Wetlands > Peat | place: Sweden: Abisko, Stordalen Mire...
CGCGGCGTCAAGCGGAAGATGAGCAACTTCCCACTCCGCCCGCGCCACGTCAAGCCCCGACCCAAGATCGACATCCGAAACGCCATCAGAATACTTAAGTGAACAGTATTACCCTTAAAGGAGGGGCAGGAGGGGTCTTTTCCCCTTGACTCTTTATCGCGCGAAGACCCATTGGGGTGCCGGGGTATCTTGCGGAATTGGGTGGGCTCAAGGGTACAAAGGCCTGGGTGAAACCTGCCTTGGACACGCTTTGCACATGACTTTGGTCACCGTTGCCTGAACAAAACCGCTGATTTTGCCGATAAGCAACCCAAGACCCGTTGCATGTGCAGGGAGCCTCGCTCAGCCGGATGAGGACCTCGATAGCCATGGGCTTGTGGAACGATCGGGCCGTCCAGGAGTGTGCTGGAGCACGCGCTTTACGGCTCTGTTAGCGCACGCCGATGATTCGGAATGGCTGCTCGAGATGACGAAGTATGAGATAGACGATGTTGACACATCCTCGAGTTTGCAGGCCCGCAGCGCGCTCCTGACCGCCGCAGTTCTTTCCTTCGTGGGATCAGGCATCGGCATTGCGGCAATCAATTCTGGAGCGGTGAACGGCGCAGAGATCGTGCTGGTTGTTGTCGGCGGAGTCTATGGACTGGGAAGCCTGGTTACGCTGCTGACATGGAAGAGGCTTCCGGTTCAGAAGCTGGCCGCCGCGTCCGTAACGTTTTACACCGCGTATCTTTCTACCGGCATTCTTGTCTCGCTGCTTTGCCGCGGAAACCACCAGAATCTTTTCGTGTACCTGGTCTGGTTTTTCACGCTGCTTGTTTTCAACAAGCTGGTGAATGTGCCGGCGGCGGGGCGGCTGTTTTCCAGAGTCATACTGGCTGCACCGCTGGTAATCGTCTGTTGCCTTGTTCAAAGAGTTCTTGCATTGTTTCCGGTCGACTCCATATACATGGTAGCGACGACCTGCCTGTGCTATCTCTGCTTTGGGCTGATGCTGGATGCGGTTACCGAATACCGCGAGGCATACATTGTGGAGCGGGAGCGCGCCGAGTCATTACGGATTAAATCGGAGGTTCTGGAGAGCATCTCTGACTGCTTTATTTCGCTGGACTCCGAATTCCGGCTGGTTTATCTCAATGACGCGGCGTGTTCAGAATTTGCAGTGGATCGCCGGGCGGCACTGAATCACAACATCATCGACGTGGCTCCCGGATTCTTTTCAGAGGCGATGCTGGCAGGACTGCGAGCCGCGCTGGAGCGGTCGTCTGCGACCACGTTTGAAGCGCAGCGCGCGAAGGACGTGTGGTATGAGATCCGATGTTTTCCGCGGCGGGATCACATGTCGATTCACTTCAGGAACATTACGGAGACCGTTCTGTCTCGGCAACAGCTTGAGGCGGCGCACGACCGGTTGAGGGAGCAGTCCAACCTTCTGGACAAGGCTCAGGATGCGATTTTTGTTCAGGACATGGACAGCCGCATTCTCTACTGGAATCAAGGGGCGGAACGTCTTTTTGGGTGGACGGCGGCAGCGGTGACGGGAATGCGCGTGGGGGATGTGTTTCAAACATCCGCGCCAGAGGTGCGCCACGCGTTTTTGTCAGTAGAGCAGCAGGGCGAGTGGAGCGGTGAGCTTCAAAAGAAACACAAAGATGGCAGAGATCTGATTGTCGCGAGCCGCTGCACGCTGGTGCGGAACAGCGATGGTTCGCCGCATTCCATTCTCGCCATCAATACTGACATCACAGAGCGAAAAGTGGCCGACGCTCGAATCTACAACCTCGCTTTCCATGATGTTTTGACCGGGCTGCCCAACCGGGCGCTGTTGCGCGAGCGACTGGAGAAGGCCCTGTTATCATCGGCGCGCCTCAACAACAGCGGTGCCTTGTTGCTGATCGATCTGGACGACTTCAAGACCCTCAACGACACTTCCGGCCATGACGTGGGCGACCGGCTGCTGCAGGAGGTGGCGACACGCCTGAATTCCTGTATTCGCGGGAGCGGCACCGCCGCGCGGCTGGGGGGAGACGAATTTGTGGTGTTGCTGGAAGGGCTGAGCCTGGATCCGGAGATAGCCATTCGCGAAACAAGCTTGATTGGCGATGTCGTGGTTCGGGCGTGCCGGCGGCCTTATGTATTACGGCACCAGGTATACGAAGGCACAGCCAGTGTTGGCGTCACGCTATTCAATGGTGCGGCCGACACGGGCGAGGAATTGTTGAAGCGCGCGGATCTTGCCTTGTATCGGGCGAAGGCTCAAGGGAGAGACAGCCTGTGCTTCTTCGATCCCGGGATGGAGTCGGCTGCGGCTTCTCGTGTAGCGCTGCTGGCAGATTTGAAGAGCGCGCTGCATGCCGACGAATTTGAGTTGCACTACCAGCCGCAGGTGAACACGACGCACAAGGTTGTGAGTTGCGAAGCGCTGCTGCGGTGGCGTCATCCGGTGCGCGGGATGGTACCCCCGGATGAATTCATTCCCCTGGCCGAAGCGGATGGCCTGATCGTCGATCTGGGCTATTGGGTGTTGGATACAGCCTGCGAACAACTGGCGGCATGGGCGCTTAAGCCGGAGATGCAGGAACTCAGCATGTCAGTGAACGTGAGCATTCGGCAGTTTCTCGATTCGCGCTTTGTGCAATTTGTGGAGAGATCGCTTCGCGTGTCGGGAGCCGATCCGCGGAAGCTGAAGTTCGAGATCACGGAAAGCTTCATGATGGAACGGGTCGACGATGTGATTCACAAGATGGCAGAGCTGAAGAAAGATGGGATCGGCTTTTCCATGGACGATTTCGGGACCGGGTATTCCTCTCTCTCGCAATTGAAACGGCTGCCTCTGGACCAGTTGAAAATTGACCAGAGTTTTGTGCGCGATGTGTTGACGGGCGTGATGGACGCATCGATTGTGCGCACGATTATTGCGCTGGGAAAGAGCCTGAACCTGGCCGTGATTGCCGAGGGAGTGGAAACAGAGGAACAGAGGAAGTTCCTGGAGGAACAGGGTTGCTTTGCTTATCAAGGCTACCTTTTCAGTCCAGCGTTGCGGGCATTGGAGTTTGAAGCCTTTGCGGCAGGAGTTCGCCCGGAGAAGGAAATGACTGCTGTTTGAGCGTGGGCGCGGGCGACTGAGTATTGTGCCCGCGCGCCCATTCTGCCTTTAACCCGCCGGGAGGACGGGGCCCGCGGCGAACTGGCATTCGATTTGAGAATATTGTTTTTATTCTATTCTATTGTTTTCTTTCCTTCTGAAATGCGCTAAGCTGGAAATCGGATGTGGGCTTGATGACAAAAAATCAGCCTTTGAATCTGAGATTTCACGCTTCGCAAGATCAGGAGGGATCCATGACATTCAGCGAGGAAGTTCAACGCATCTTCCAATGCAATTACGTGATCCCTGCTCGCGAGCGCGGGCAATTGAAGGTCGAGGTGAAAGCCGGCGATATCCATACCAAGCTTGGTTGGACACGTCGAATTCCACTGGTCTGTGCGGCGCTTTCTTCCCAGAAGCTCCAGCGCAATGTAGGTGTGCGCTTGACTGAGAAGAAGGGACCGCCATCGGGACAGAGCCCCACTGTCGTTTTCCAGTACGAAATTCTTAACTCCTCAGACGCTCGAGGCGAGGATGCAAAGAGGCAATCGTCGGGCATCGGTTTGCTTGATCTTTACGGCATTGGCGCGGAAGTTTTCAAACAGCTTGGCGGCGGTGAGAAGTATCTGCAGCGCGAACGGCAGGAACTGCGATTCCCAGCTGAGGAACCAGTGCGACCGGCGAAGAAGGAAAAAGCATGAGCCGGGTCTATTGGGACTCGATGCTGTTCATCTATCTCCTTCAGGGAAATCCGGACTATGCCCCTCGCGTAAAGGCCATTTATGAGGGGATGGTTCGCCGCGGCGATGTGCTTTGCACCAGCGTTTTTACTTTAGGCGAGGTGCTGACGGGGCCGCGCAAGGTAGGCGCGAAGTTGGTTGTCGACCGCACACGGGAGTTCTTTCTAAGCAGCGGCCAGGTGGAGTTGCTTCCATTTACGGCCGTGACTTCGGATCGATACAGCGTAATTCGCGCAACAACTTCAGCGGAGCCGGCCGATGCCATTCACTTGGCGTGTGCCGCAGAGTCAGGCGTGGAGCTGTTTATTACCCACGAAAAAAAGCTGCAGAAGCTGAGAATTCCGGGGATTCACTTCGTGTGCGGGTTGGACACCAATCTGTATTGAGCGAGTGAGATGTTTCCTGTTCCGGGGACGCAATCGCAGGGCACCATTCAGTTGCTTTCAGATTTTTAAAAAATACTCTGAATGATTTGCGAGCTCTCTCACGGTAGTGTAGATGTTCCGCGTCTGGACTTACCGCCGGGACCTTTCCCAGGCTCTTCACGAATTGACCTTTTCCCCGGAGGCTTCCCCGTGAAATACATTGCGCAGCCGCAGTACATTGAGAATTCCGTCAAGGTTTTCGAATTGCCCGCCCCGGTGGGCGTTACCCCGTTTACCACGCTGGGGCCGAATTGGAGTGCGGACATTCTTGCGCTCACCGGCAACCCGAATGATGTGGGCGGAAACTATTATGGCCCGAATAGCGCCCTGGTCTATGAGGACCACTCCGGCGTTTCCACGACACACTACCTGTTTGTGGCCTTTACCAGCCAGAGCGGCAACGGCGCGGTGAATGTGTTCGACCTGGGAGCCATATTGAAGGCCCCTCCCGCGCCGGGCGCAGTGGCGGTGGAGTTGCAGGGTGCGTTGAGTGTTCAAGGGAACCCGGTGGGCATGGCGATCCAGCCCGGCACGGGCAATCTCTACGTAGCGAGTGGAGTGGGATCGAGCGCCGGGATCGTTACCGCATTCAGCCGGAAGCCGGGAGCCGCGGGGACGTATGACACATGGGGGACGGTGGGGTCGCAAGTGCTGACCGAAGCGAGCAATGCGATTGCGGGAATTGTTTCGAACCTTGCTTTCGATCGCCATGGAAATTTGTGGCTGACGACGTTCGATGGCGGTGGGAATTTTCTCTGCTGCCTTCCGACATCGGCGGCCAATCCGAGTGCTCCGCCCAGTCCCGGAACGTATTTGAAATTCATGAATGGGACCGCGGGCGGCCAGCTTCCCAGCACGCAACTGTCGACGCAGGTTCCGCCGATACTTCCCGCGCTGTATCCATTTTCAGGTCCGGAGGGAATCGCTTTTGACCCGGCCGGCAACCTGTGGCTGGCAAACAACAATGAGGAGTATCTGGACGATGTGAATCCGAAGACAGGCGGCGCGGGAGGGGGCTCTCTGCTGATGATCAGCGGCGCATGGCTCGATAGCCTGATCTATCCATTGATCGACGCGACGGCCGGCGCCGGTGGATTGGCGATTACAACGGCAACCACGTACAAAGGCAAATCTCCGGTTACCACGTACTACCTGAACGAGGCTGCGCAATTCGGAGGACTGTGCTTCGACGGCTATACGCTGTACATCAACGATGAGAACAACTATCAAACTTCAAGCGACCCGGTTGTATGGCAGTGCGACACGAGCTATGTTGCCGGTACCGGCAGCCCGAACCTGGCGAAGTTTCAAGCTTCGCTGGTGTGGACGAATGTGACGACGACCTATGAGGGCAACGGCTCGATGTCGATTTTCAACTACCCTTATTCGAATCCGACGCTGACGATTCGGGACGTGGCGGGCGATGTGGGGAGTCAGCCGGATTCCGCGGTGCCTGGCGGCAGTGGAGGAGTCTTGTGGGAGAGCCCGGACATCCTGGTGAGCAATACAAACGCTCCTCCGGCGGGCGTTACTTATCTTAGTCCGGTGAAGCTCAGCACCAATCCTCCGACCCCAACGTTCGGCACCACGGGAATTGTGGACACGGGCAGCGACGCATACATCAGCGTTAGGGTGAGCAATTTTGGATCCACAGATTCGACGGGGAGAGAGATTCTGAAGCTGTACTACGGCTTTGCAAGCACGGGGCTGGACTGGCCTGCGCCGTGGGATGGCTCGATGTTCTATGAGGGCATGGCGGGTCTTCCCTTGGGTGGGGTAATTGGGCAGACGCAATTGCCGGTGATTCCGGCGGCAACGGAGATTTACGTGCAGGTTGTGTGGCCGGGCAATGAGATACCCAACCCAAATGACTATCTGGCTGCAGCCGGGGGCTCCATTGGTCAAGCTGGGCATTTCTGCCTTCTGGCCAGAGTTGAATCGACCTCGGTTTATCCGTTTGAGATGTGCTTTCCAGAGGAGGTTGGAGGCGTTTCTACTCCGTTCGCGCTGCACGACAACGTCTATAACAACAGCGCTATCGGATGGCGCAATATCGCCATCACGCCGGCTGCGGGCGGAGTGACGGTTGGCCCCTATTTCAGGTTGCATGTGCTGGGGGCGAATTACGGTGAGAAGAGCAGGCTCTTCAGCTTCGGTATACAGACGCTGAACAGTGAAGGCGAGGTGGCACGGATCAAGGGCACGGCCGTGGTAAAGGCGGAGGGAAGATCGCTTGAGAGGCTGCTGGCCACGGAGTTTGAGGCGCATCGATTCAAACATCTTGGCGAAGGGCGGTTCGAATTGCTCGACCGCGAACGAGGGATGGGGAAGATCCACTTGCCTGCGCTGGAACTGCTGCCATTTGCCGTGGAGTTCACACCCGAAGAGGATGTTCGCGATTTCGCGGTGCGGGTGATTCAGTATCTGCATGTGGATGGGGTGGAGAAGAGTTTTGGCGGACAGACGTTTGTATTCGGCAGGGTCAAAGGGTTCTCCGGACACGAGAATCGGGATTGGAGACGGTGAGTTCACACGCGTGATTTGCTCTTAGGAGAGCTTTCGGCTTGCAGGGCTTGTCTGGGATGGTGGCGGGGTTGCGGCGTGGTGGGTACATCTTCGCGTGGCGGTTCCTCATCCAACTGAGAGGACCGAAAAGAGGATGCATGACTGAGCACCACGACGCTCCAAAAGGGCATACCGCCCATGCTGCCCATGAAGATCACGCTGCCAAGGGGCCGCACGATCCCAAGGAAATCAATCCCAAGATGTCGTCCGACATCGCTTACTGGTCAAAAGAGCTCGGTGTGAGTGGCGACAAGCTGCACGAATTGATCCGCAGCCATGGAACGCATGTGGACAAAGTGCGCGCGGCGGTGTGAGGGCGGGAGAGCGCTGAACCTCAGGTCTTCAAATGTGAGACTTGAGGAACGGGACGCCCGCCAGGAGGGCTCAGATCTGTGGTATCCCAACATTCCCGCGCCGAGACTGTGGGAAGGATGGGGTACCCCCACATTATCGGACGGATTAGGGTGGGGAACGCGGCGCGGTTCATTCGCTTTAGATGGACGAACCTCGCATGCTGACAGCGCGTTACGGAATCAAGGCATACCCGATGCTGCCCTCCACCCAAGTGTCGCTGTCGGGCGTGCCGCCAGGTAATTCCTCGCGCCCACCCACATACCACATTCGAAACGTCGTGCCGTCGTAGGAGACTGACGGATCGCCAACTCCGGGGCGATCCCAAGCCCCGGATGCTCCCGCAGTAAAGATCGGGTTGCCGTGAGTCGTCCACGTCTGACCGTCGGGCGAATCCGCGTAGCCGATTGTGACCGAGTATAGGCCACTGGTTCCTTCCGTGCCGTCATTGGCGTCGGCAATTCGCGTGTACCACATGCGGTACACGGCGCCATCGTAAATCACGGCGGGTCGCGAGAACACGACGCTGCTATTGCTCGGTGAAAAGACCGCGCCACCATCGTTCCAGGACACACCGTCTGTGGAAGTCATGCGACCGATGTCGCCGTCCACCGTGTAGTAGAGCACGTACTGCCCCGAGATGAAGAGCAGGCTTCCAGGTACGTAGGCGCTGTGCACGCCGGACGTGGTGAACACCGCGCCCGCATGCTTGGTCCAACTCGTGCCGTTAGTCGACGTTGCGAGCCCGAGTGCCGACCCGGTTCCGCTGCCCTGGTAAACCATCAAGTAATTACTTCCGTTCTGGACGACGGTTGGATAGCGCACTTCGGTTGAATCCCAGGCACCCGTGGTGGGTTGCAGTATGGCGCTTGCCCCCTTGGTCCAATGAACGCCATCCGTCGAAGTCGCCAGCCCAATCGCGGGCGTATAGCTGCTAATATTGATCCCCTCGTAATACAGGTAGTACGTAGTACCAATCTTGATGACCGACGGTGACCCTACCAGGTAACTGTCCCAACCCGAGCTCGAGGGCGTCAGCACGGCGGTGCTTCCCTGGCGCGTCCAGTTCGAGCTGCCTGCGGGAGTCGAGGGCGAAGTTGCGGGCGCGACCGTCAGAGTCACCGTCTTGTAGTTGGTGGGCTCCGGCGCACACAACGTCGTCCCCGGGTCCGCCATGAACGTTATCGTGTAGGTTCCGGCCATGGTCGGCGTACCGAACAGGGTACCAGCCGTCGAATTCAAACCGTTGTAGGTCAATCCCGGCGGAATGGAGCCGAACACCAGGTGCGCGCCGGGGCCGCAACCTTGATTCGATCCCGTATAGCCCCAACTCGCCTGCAGCTCCCAGAGGTACGATTGACCCTGCGCCGCTGCAGGTGGGCTGTTCGTGATGCTCTGGCTGCTGCCGGTGCCACCGATCGGGAGCTCGGTCTGGACGAATGCGTACGCGCCGTCAGCGCGCGATACGGAGATCGCTATCGGCTGTAGGCCGGTATAGAACGGCGTGCCCGAGGCCACGCCGCCACTGGAGAGCGACATGCCATTGCTCGGATAGGGGTTGAGATATGAGTTGCCGTCAGCGATCGTGTATCCCGACCAGGTGAACGGGCCGGTGCCCGATGCCGTCAGGGTCTTCGAGTAGGGCGTGCCCGAGGTGGCTATTGGGAGCGTCGCGGGCATAACCACGAGCGGCACCGACGTTTGTGTGCTTGTCGTGCAGGCGACCTGCACATTTGTTACATTACTCGACGCGACCGTCCCCGAGCCGTTGGTGACGATGCACGAATCGCCGGAAGGCTGGGCGCCCACCGAGACCGAATAGCTTGCGCCGCTCACGAGTGGGGTGGGGAAAACGAAGCTCGTCGCATTAGCAGCCGGGCTTACCGTATCGGTGCCGTTGGCGAGCATGAGCCCGCCCTCGGTCAGCCCCGAGATCACTCCACCGATGGTATAGTCGGCGGAAGCCGTGCAGGCGACCTGCACATTTGTGACATCGCTCGAGGCGACCGTCCCCGAGCCGTTAGTGACAGAACAAGTCAGCCCGCTCGGCTGAGTTTTCACCGTGACCGAATAGCTTGCGCTGGATGCGACCGCGGTGGGGAAAACGAAGCTCGTCGCATTCGCAGCCGGGCTTACCGTACCGGTGCCGTTGGCGAGCACCAGCCCTCCTTCTGTCAGACCGGATATCGTTCCACCAATGGTATAGGCAACCGCCGCGGCCGTAATGGTTACCTGTGCTGAACCGGACTTGGCGGTGTTGGCCGTGCTGGTTGCCGTGATGGTGACAGGGTTGGTACCGGGTACGGCAGCAGGGGCGGAGTAGAGCCCGGCGGAGGAGATGGTGCCAACGTTGGAGTTGCCGCCCCCGACGCCTCCGGCGCTCCAGGTGACGGCGGAGATATAGCTTCCGGTTCCCGCGACGGTGGCCGTGCATTGCGAAGTTGCGCCAACTGATACGGAGGTGGGAACGCAGGCGGCGGCCACGGAAGTGATGGTGGGGGGCGCGGTGACGGTGATGGTAGCGGATCCCGATTTGGCAGTATTGGCTGTGCTGGTTGCGGTAATGGTGACGGGGTTGGTCGCGGGAATGGTGCTGGGTGCGGTGTAGAGGCCGGCTGAAGAGATGGTGCCGAGGGTGGAGTTGCCACCAGCGACGCCACCGACGGCCCAGGTGACGGCGGAGCTATAGCTTCCGGTGCCGCCGACGGTGGCCGTGCATTGGGAGGTTGCGCCAACTGACACGGAGGTGGGAACGCAGGCGGCGGCCACGGAGGTAATGGTCGGGGTGGCCGAAGTTAGAGTCACGCTTGTCGAACCGGACTTGGTTGTGTCTTCCGTGCTGGTAGCGGTGATGGAGACGGGGTTGTTTGCTGGGACGGCGCTGGGTGCGGTGTAAACGCCGGCGGAGGAGATGGTGCCCAGGGTGGAGTTGCCGCCCGCCACACCGCCAACGCTCCAGGTGACGGCGGTGCTGAAGCTTCCGGTTCCGGCGACAGTGGCCGTGCATTGCGAGGTCGCCCCGGTTTGCACGGAAGTGGGAACGCAGGCTGCCGCCACCGAAGTGATGGTGGGTGGGGGCGGATTCAGGGTAATGGCGGCCGAGGCGGACGTGCCCGGGCTGGCCACGCTGGAGGCAGAGAGCGTGACCGTGGCTGCCGCGGCGATGGAGGCAGGCGCAGTATAGGTGACGCTGGTGGTGGAGGAGGCGCTGAGCGTCCCCACGCCGTTGCCAATGCTCCAGGTGACGCCCGCATTCGACGCGTCATTGGCGACACTCGCGGTGAATGTCTGTGTTCCGCCCTGGTTGAGGGAAGCGGTTGCCGGGGTCACGCTGACGGTGATGGCCGGTGGCGGATTCTGCGAACCGCCTCCGCCTCCGCTGCCGCAGCCGGCCAGGATGGCCAGAGCTGAGATTCCACACACAGAAAAACAAAGACCGGAACGAATCTTCAACATCACGGGCACATCCCTTCGGTCGTAACCGGAGCTTCTAAACCTTGGGGGAGTAGTGCCGGAAGTCTATGCTCGCCTCGTTCGACCCGTCAATGTCGATTGTTAGATTTTTTATAGTAACCATTTTGTTAAGCTTTTCGACTGCGGATATACAGATGATTAATGGGACATTTGGCACCTGCAGAAGCGCTGACCCGGGCATGTTTTCCTGATCGGCTTGGTCATCGCCGCGAAATCTGTAAAGATAGAAGGGCTATGACAGTGACTGCACCTTCCCAAGTATTTGCCGACCGGATTGGCCGGATTGAGGTTTCCGCAACCATGGCTGTGGCCGCGGAAGCTGCGAAACTGCGCGCTCAGGGCGTTAACCTGGTGGATTTCGGGGCCGGGGAACCGCATTTTCCCACTCCGAGGCACATCAAGGACGCGGCCATTGCGGCGATTGACGCCAATTTTACCCGCTATACGGTGGTTCCGGGGATTCCGGACGTGCGGAAGGCGATTGTGGAACGGCACGCGTGCGACTTCGGCTCGGATTATGGGCTGGACGAGGCGATCTTCACGACCGGCGGGAAGCTGGCGCTGTTCAATACGATCCAGGTGCTGGTGGATCACGGGGACGAGGTGATTCTGCCTGCTCCTTACTGGGTGAGCTTCAAGGACATTATTCAGTATGCGGGCGGCAAGGTGGTGATCCTCGAGACCAGTGAGGCGGAGAGTTTCCGCATCACGGCCGATGCGATTGAGAAGGCGATTACGCCGAAGACGAAGGCGATCATTCTCAATTCGCCGTCGAACCCGGCGGGCAGCGTGGTGAGCGCGGCCGACCTGGAGCGGATTGTGCACCTGGCACATGAGCGCGGGATTTTTCTGCTGCTGGACGAGTGCTATGTGTACCTGAACTATGCCGGGAAGCCGGTGAGCGGCGGATCGTTTACGTGGGCGAAAGAGCACATCGTGATCCTGGGTTCGCTGTCGAAGACCTACTCGATGACGGGGTGGCGCGCGGGTTATGCGCTGGCGCCAAAGGCTGTGGTGGCGAATCTGAGCAAGCTGCAGTCGCAGTCGACTTCGAACGCGACCAGTTTTGTGCAGAAGGCGGCGATTGCCGCGCTGGCGGGGCCGCAGGATTGCGTGTGCGAGTTCCGGGCGGAGTTCATCGGGCTGCGGGACTATATGCTGACCAAGCTGAAGGAGATTCCGGGGCTGACCTGCACCACGCCAGAGGGCGCGTTCTATGTGTATCCCAACATTGGCGCGTTTCTTGGCAAGGGCGGAGTGCGGACTGCTACGGAGCTGGCGACGCGGCTGCTGCATGAAGGCCATGTGGTGACGGTGCCGGGCGAGGCGTTTGGTACCGCAGAGCATGTTCGCATCTCGTACCCGGTGACCCGGCAGAATATCGACGAGGGAACACGGCGCATGGGCGAGTTTCTGGCCAAGCTGGGGTAAACGAACCGTGGACGGCGAAGGGCGCTCCGACGAGGGGCGCCTTTTTGTTGGACGGCAGAACGTTCAAGGAGAATTCCCGCAGAATCGCTATGGTTGAGGTTGAGGGCTGTCCTCAACCTTGAAGCGTTGACGCGTGTAGCCTTGAATCAGCTCAGTCGTTGTTTGCGCGACATCCTTCCCTTCCGCCGTGTGGTGGCGATCAGCGAGATCCTGACCCCAGATTATTGGCAGGATGACGGGCGCAAATAGGCTATATTCCATCCAACACGGGCCGAAGATTCCGTCGCAGTCGTCGTACCCTGGCGGATTGTTGCTCATTTTGATGTGGCGTCCGTCTGGAAGAGTCAGATCGACAGGCCTGATAAGTAACATTCCATCACGCTTGCCCGGAATGGCGGCCGCTGCATCGAACACGGCCCCTGTCCCTTCCGCTCCTTTCGGAATCGCGAGTATTCCATTGACCAATACATCGTCCTGAACGACAATCTCTACGCGCTGGCCATTGTGTGCATTTGCGGAGGAGATTGGTTGTTGGACACGGAAGAAAACCTGAGTGCCCCTCTTCACGGTTATGGTCTTCTTTGCGCTTCCTGGGGCATTACTCCTGATCTGCTGGCCCAAGACGAGTGTCCCCTGCATCGCCAGGAAAAGTGAGAGAGAAGCACTGCAAACGCGCTGCAACCTGGTTTTCATGAGCTGGATCCTCACTCCATGTGGGACGATTCTCCCAAGTTTCTCGAATCCAACGAAGGGCGATTGGGACGCTTTCTCGATTGTCACAGTCCCTCCTTAGAGAATTTGCATCAATTGGCCCGCAACTGCGCTCCTTCCAGCCCACACAGGCCATCTCAGTTTGCGGCACTGGCAACACGGCGCATGGGCGAGTTTCTGACTAAGCTGGGATAGGGTGGAACGCAGAGATTCGACTGGGGTTGCGACAAAGTATCGCCTGTCACTGGGCAAACATGGCTTCAGTGGATTAGGATGTGTTTTCCATGTCGAAGCCAATCGATTTTCGCCCTGTGATACTTGCCGGTGGTAGCGGTACCCGGTTCTGGCCGCGTTCGCGGCGTGCACGCGCCAAGCAAGTTCTCGCGCTGGATGGCGAGAGGTCCATGATTCAGCAGACCGTGGAGCGGTTGAAACCGCTGGCAGGGATGGACAAGATCTGGGTAATCACCAACGAATACCTCGCTCATGAGATTGCCGATCAATTGCATGGGGTGCCTGCGCAGCAGATTGTGCAGGAGCCTGTGGCGCGGAATACGGCGCCGGCGTGCGGACTGGCTGCGTTCCTGATTGAGCGGGAAAATCCGAATGCCGTGCTGGGGATTTTTCCGTCGGATCATGTGATTGCGGATGAACCGCGGTTTCTGAAGGCCCTGCAGAAGGGAATTGCCGTGGCCGCGGCCGGGGACAATATGGTGGTGTTGGGCATTGAGCCCACGCGCGCGGAAACCGGTTACGGCTACATTGAGACGGGCGACTATACCGCGGACGACTCGGCGCTGCATGTGCGACGATTCACGGAAAAGCCGAACCAGAACCGGGCGGAAGAGTTTGTAGCCGCTGGAAATTACTACTGGAATTCGGGGATGTTTCTGTGGTCTGCGAAGACGCTGGCGAATGCGGTGCGTGAGCATTTGCCGGAGACTGCGCCACTGCTGGAAAAGATTGCCGCAGCCTACGGAACGCCGGAGTTCGAGCAGGTGTTTCACGAGCTGTATCCCAAGTGCGAGAACATCTCAGTGGATTATGCCGTGCTGGAGCCGCGGTCGGCCAAGGGCGAGCATTTGTCGCACTTGTATTGCCTGCCGGCGGAGTTCAGCTGGAATGACCTTGGGTCTTGGGCTTCGTTGTATGAGTACCAGATGGAAACACGGCTGCGCGGTGACGGCGAAGGAAACGTTTCCGAGACCGACGGGCACATGGCGCTTGATGCGGCAAATAACTATGTCTTCAGCCCGAAGAAATTTGTGGCGCTGGTGGGCGTGGAGAACCTGGTGATAGTAGATACCGAGGACGCCCTACTGATTGCGCACCGGGACCACTCGCAGGATGTGGGCAAGATAGTGAAGGAACTTGGACTGTCTGGGCGGACGCAGCTGATTTAGAAGCAGTGGTTAGTGTCTAGTTGGCAGTTGTTGGGGAATATCGATTGCGGGCTTTGTTACTAGCTGCGATTCGTTGGCTGGGCGGCTCGATTGTGCTGCTCCTGATCGGACTTCCCGCCGCTTCCTCTGCATCGGTGACGCCTTACCCTGGGTGGCCGGGCGCGGCGCCTAGTCTGGCTTATACCGTGGCTGTGGATGGCCAGCCTGTTTTCGTACATCGTTTTCCCACTTACAACCAGTTTCAGTGGATGGACCATGCCAGTTTTTCGATGACTGGGAAGGTGCGTGTGACGATTACTTCTCTGGTTAACGAGAGGAAAATTATTTCCTGCTTCATACGGCCGCTGGCGTATGGGATTCATCCGGAGATCAAGGGCAACACGATCAGTTTCGAGCTGGATCAGCCGCGCTACCTGGTGATCTTCTTCAACGAAGAGCCAACCTTCCAGAGCCCAGGGCTGATGCTGTTTGCCGAGCCGGCGGAGAAGAATCCGCCGAAGTCTGGCGATGCCAACGTGGTGAACATTCTGGATTACAAGGTGAACAACACGGGCAAGACGCTGGAGACAGACAGGATCAATCAGGCGATCCGCGATGTTTCTGCGAAGCCGGGCGGAGGGGTGCTGTTTTTTCCGGCGGGAGCGTACCTTACCGGAACAGTCCTGATGCAGAGCAATGTGCACCTCTACGTGGACGCGGGCGCGGTGATTCGCGGGTCGCGGCGGAATGCGGATTATGCTTCGCCACCGATGCCTGCCGGGACGAGGCCGCTGCGGGCGCTGGTTGTCTTCAACAACGTGGAAAACGCCGGACTGATGGGGCGAGGCGCCATCGATATGGATGGGTACCCCTGGCTGTGGCATGACTTTCAGCCGGACATGGGCGATGGAAAGTCGCGCTCGGATGAGGGGCTGGTCAGCGATCCGCACGGAACCGGCGTAAAGGGCTACATTGTGAACCACTGCCGCAATATATCGTTTCAGGGGCTGCTGCTGTTGCGCTCCGCCTACTGGACGACGACGGTGAGCGATACGGAGAGCTTCTCCTCAACAAACATCAAGATTGTGAACCGCAAGCAGCAATATCACGACGATGCTTACGACTTCACCGGAAACAGCAAACACATCCTGGTGCAGGATGGATTCGCGATGACGATGGATGACACGTTTGCGTTTTACGGCGGAAAGCACTCGACAGTGGAAGACGTGGTGGTGAAGGGATTTGTGAACTACAGCTATACGGCTTCATTGGCAATTGGGTACGGAGGCGCTCCGAACATTGAACACCTGCGCTTTGAGGATGTGCACTTTATCGCCAACCAGAACAAATTTGCGGTGTGGATTCAACTGACGCCGGCGTACTTTACGGGCAAGGGATACACGTCGGGCGCGCACCCCAGCGACGACATTGTTCTGGACGACTTCAGGTTTGTGAATACGACGTTCGAGAACGATGGCGGGCATATTTATATCGACGGTGGCAAAGCGCCGCTGACGAACTTTGTGTTTGAGAACTGCACCTTCGGCACGGCGACGCGGCCGGGCGAGATGATGGGGACTGCCGTGGCTCCCATTCGGTTCAAGCACGACACGATGGATGGGAAACTGGTGCGGGACAAAGAGCAGCTCGAGCAGGCTGGGTATGAGGTGTATGTACCGGTGAAGTTTGAGCCGTGAGGGCACGATGGGTGACAGGCACTGGGAACTGGCCGGTAGCTAAGCGGATCGTCTGAATTGAGTCAGTACTGACCTGGTTATCCGGTTTATCTGCGAGCGCGGGTTATCGTTCTAATTCCGCTGAGAATGCATTCCAGGCCGAAATCGAGGCTGGTTCCTATGGACTCGGTGAGAGCGCCCGCGTCAACGGCTGCCGCCAGCGCAGGGTAGCTGTTCCGGTATTTTCCAAGCTGCATCGCCGGTTCCCATGATGACGAGCGACCTCTTGTCTGAGCCAGGGCGAATTCGGCACTGCTGCGAATGTGGCCGATGAGCACAAGGAACGTCTTGTGCTGTTCGCGGGGGCTCAATTCAGTGCGGCTGAGCACGGTGAAGGCGGCATCCATCCATCCAAGTTCGTTCGGCCCCAACTTCCGTCCGGGCGTCATAGTGGCCTGAAGAAACCACGAGTGTCTGCGGTAAATTGCCGAACATTGACGCGCCCATTCGGCGAGCCTGGGTCGCCAGCCACGCTCAAGGGCATCCAGTTTCGGTGGGGGACCGCCCGCTATTTCGATCATGAGATCAATCAACTCTGTCTTGCTTGAAAAGTAGCGATAAAGCGCCATGGTGGTTACGCCGACTGCGCGGGACACTCTCTGCATGGAGACAGCTTCAAGACCCTCCGAGTCGGCAATTGCTATGGCGGCCCGGGCAATTTGATCTTTCTTCAGAGTAGGCTTGGGGCCGGTGCGGGCTTTTTTTGCGTCCGCAGCTTTTGCGATATCCTCCATGCGGGCTGGGCTGTTGCCTGCGGGCTTCGCAATCACGATGGGTGTCTGTATCGTCATCAATCGTACGCCCTTTCCGCTGCTGAGAGCTCTGAACTACGGCTTGATTCTTCATTGGTTTGCTAATTGTGTAGTATATACACAATTTGTCGCATGGAGGATTATTATGGGCCATTTTTGCGAGTTTGGTCCGTGAAAAGGGAGGGACGCTGAATCAAAATGCCGAACGCATTGTCGTCTTCGCGGAGCCAGACATGTTCCTGCATGAGCTGATCATGCAGGCGCGTCCACGCGTCAACTAACGGGGACGGTCAGTTCGGCTAGCCAATAGACGCCGCCGGCTGCGGCGATTGCTTTCTGGAGGTCCACAATGGCATCTTTGGATGGGCTGTCCGGCTCGGCCGCTGCGCGCGCACGGGCTTCCATGGCGGCCGCTCTTGTTTTTTCGAAGACATTCGCACCGTAGCCTATGCCATCCTTGCCGATGGTGTAACGCTTGATGAGTTCCGGGTTGTACATGGAAAGCGGCTGGCCCGGATCAAATCCGAGTTCGCGAAAGAATTCGACGCCGTTTGCGCCGGGCGCGCCGAAGATCCATGGCTCGCCCCAGCCCGTGGGAATTGCGCCGGCTGCGTTGTTTGTCACCTTGGTGTAATCGATTCCAAGGCTATTGACGAAATCCATGACCACGGAACTGCCGGGGGCCGAATGCGTGGCAATGGTGCCGAGCGTTTTGCGAACGCTCTCCTCGGGAAGGTACATGCTGACGCCCTCCCAGATGTAGAAGGTCTTTTCCGTTGAGCGAAGACCGGCGGCTCGAAGCGAGTCGCCCAGGTCGTCGGTTGTGAAGTCGATTGTCAGGTAGATGAGATTCAGCGGCTCGTCACCCACGACCGATGCGATGCGACGCCGTTTGTGATTCTGGGTTGGCGCGGCGTCCACCTCAATCACCTTGCAATGTTTTAGCAAGTGGCGGAAGCGATGGGCACGGGTGTCGAAGCCGGCTCCGAGAATGACGATCTGGGTGGCGCCATTCTTCACGGCGCGCTCCAGAGCTTCGTCGATGAAGCGGGTGCGTAAGAGCATCATCCAGGCGAGGCCAAGGACAGCGGGGTTCTGGCTGGCTTCGTGGTAGTCCTGCTTCAGGGCCTGGCCGAGGGGATGGTCGCTGATTAGAGCCAGTTCCTCGTCGCCAAGCAGGCGGTCGGCAAGCATGTCGGGATTGCGCACGGTCTCGTCAGGCTCGCGGGAGCCGAAGGCGCGCCCCGCAGCCACGAGGATGGAAGTGCGCGAGGGCAGACGCTGGTCTGGCTGGGGCTCAGGGTTGGTCATCGGCCAGTGAAGGTGCGCCCTTTCAAACCTGGACTTATGGCACTGGCACTCAAGCGAGAGCGAGGTTCATGTTGTCGATGGCTTCGTCGATTTCCTGGGTGCTCTTGAAGCCCACGGTGGCGCAATCGATGCCAGCGTTCTTGAAGGCGAAACGCATGGCGTCGCGGCGGTCTTCGTGGCGGGTGAAGGCGGCGTCGCCAACCAGCTTCATGCTGATGACGCCCATGCCTTCGCTTTTGACCTGCTTGACGTGCGCGACTACTTCGTCGCGATGGTCGGGATTGTTGTTGTCGTCCCCGGTGGGCCCGTCCATACGCGTGCCTTTGTGGTTCATGCGGATCATGGCCACTTCAAGCCACTTGTTGCCGGGAATCTGGCGGAGCGCGGGCAAGCCGTGCACGGAAGCGCCGCGGGTGCGGATGGTTTTCTTCTGCTGCGCTTCGAGGATGCCATCCTGCCAGCGGCGGGTTTCGCTGACCCAGTCGCTGGTGTGCTGCCAGTGGAGCAGCATGATGTCAAAGTATTCGGTCTGCGAGATGCGGCGCATTTCATCAAAGCGCTGGTGGGGATCGACACCCTCGTCGGTGGTGACCTTGTTCATGAGCTGATAGCTCTCGCGTGGAAAGGGCTTGAGGGCTTCGCCGAGCATGCCGGGAGTCATGTAGGACTCCGCTGTTTCAAAGAAGCGGATGCCGCGGTCATAGGCATAGGCGATGAGCCGGGAAAACTCCTTTTGGCCGAGCGAGGCCTGCACGTGGCCGTTCGCGCTGCCGGTGCCGAATGCGAGGCGCGTAACCCTCAGACCGGAATTGCCGAGGGTGACCATATCGGCGGCGGTACGGGGGGTGGCGTGCAGGTTGGTGACGCTGGCGACGGTTCCAACGGCGAACGAGGTTTTGAGGAATTCGCGGCGATTGAACGGGCTCATGAGGACCTCCAATATCGATGCAGGCCGGCAGTGGGGAACTGCCATTACGGAGAATGGTACCACCAGAATGGACGGCGCGGGTGAGTGGCGTTATGCACGGTGACGCGAAGCGTGCATCAGAGCAGATGGGACATGGGTTAGCGCAATTGTTTACACTCTTTTTCAAAGGAAAAGGGATTTATCAAGATGGCTCAAACCGCAATCAAGTTCGGCACTGACGGCTGGCGGGGTCTCATCGCCGACGACTTTACCTTTGCCAATGTACGCATTGCCGCCGAGGCAGTAGCCGCGTATGTTCATGCGCGAGAAGACGCGAAGAAGGGGCTTTGCATTGGCTACGACACGCGGTTTGGGTCAAAGGCGTTTGCGCGGACCTGCGCGGAGGTGGTGGCGGCTACCGGGATCCCGGTGATGCTGGCCAACGCGATTACGCCTACGCCGGCGCTGAGTTTCGGCGTGCGGGAGCGCGGGGCGGCAGGGGGCATCATGATTACGTCGTCGCATAACCCGGCGCAGTGGAATGGAGTGAAGTACAAGGCTTGGTACGGCGGATCGGGGAAGCCGTCGATCATTGCGGAGATTGAGAGCTTCCTGGGCCAAACCGTGGCGAAGAGCGAAAAGCCTGCGCCGATTACCGAGGTTGATTTTCTGCCGACGTACCTGAAGGCCATTGAGAAGTTTGCGGACCTGAAGCTGATTGCGGAAGTTGGCGCAGAGGGAATGAGCGTCGCCATCGACTCCATGTATGGAGCGGGGGGAACGATTCTTTCCGACATTTTTACGCGGCTGGGCGTGCGCCATGTACAGATTCGCGCGAACGCCGATCCGCTGTTTCCGGGGATCAACCCCGAGCCGATTGAGCCGCATATCCGGGCGCTGGGCGAGGCGGTTGTGGCCAACAAATGTGAGGCGGGGCTGTGTACGGATGGGGACGCGGACCGGATTGGCGCTACGGACGAGAACGGCGAGTTTGTTGATCCGCACAAGATCTTCAGTGTGCTGCTGAGCTGGGTGTTGCGGCGCAAGCATTGGCCGGGCGCGGTGACTCGGGCGTTCAACACTACGAAGATGCTGGATCGCATTTGCCAGAAGCATGGGCGGGAATTGATTGAACACGGCATCGGGTTTAAATATGTGTGCGACCTGATGCTGGAGCGGGAGATCCTGATGGGCGGCGAGGAGTCGGGCGGCATCGGGTTTCAGCGGCATTTGCCGGAGCGCGATGGGTTGCTGAATGCTCTGCTGCTGGCCAACGTGATGGCGGAGGAAGGCAAGACGCTAGGGCAGTTGGTGGCTGATTTGCAGGAGGAGTATGGCGAGCATCAGTATGGGCGCATCGATTTGCATATTCCGGACGAGCTGAAGAATGCGGCCATTGCGCGGGCCAAGGCGCTGGAACCGGGCGACCCGGTGTTTGCGGACATGGCGATTCATTGCCAGGAGAATCTGGACGGGGTGAAGTTTTACCTGGATAATCCGGAATCGTATACCAAGTCGAAGGCCGCGGAGACCTGGCTGCTGTTGCGGGCCAGCGGAACCGAGCCGCTGCTGCGGATCTATACGGAGAGCTGCTCGAAGGAGTCGGTGGCGAAGTTGCTGGAGTCGGCGCGGAAGTTTGCGCTGAGCTCGTAAATAGGTAGAAAAAGCAGGCGATTTGATACTGAAAACGCATGAAAAAAGCCGTTTTTTGACTTAAAATGGCCTGTTTTCGAGACGTAAAGTTTACTTATTGGTACACGCGTCCGTTTATTAACTTCTTTTTTGGCAATAAGTTACACGGCGACGGGTGGCGGGGGACACGTGTTTTTCGGTGGGGAGGGGGTGGGTATTTTATTCGGATCGGCCGTATTTTTGCGGAATTGGGATGGAATCTCCCCGCAGAATGAATGTTCGGAATTCGTCTCCATGTTTCCCATTGTGCGCGTTCGCGGGGTATTTATCGGCAAGTCGTGAACAGATTCCGAAACCTGACTGCCGGTAGTGGAAGTCTAATTTGGCGAAAATCCATCCCTCAGTGGCTAAAGCCAGCCATTTGTATTCGAGCATTTACGGCACGACTAAAGTCGGGCCCTTTCAAAGACCGGGCACCACACCACGGCCGTTTCTCCGAGTCAAGATATTTCGTATTGTTGACATAATATTTGAATTACATAACAATTAGTTTCGTAAATGAATCCTGCGAGCCAGAAGGGTCCCGGTGAGAGCGGTTTGTATAACCGCATTGCGGTGTTGCGAGCTGAGCGCGGGATCAGCCGGCAGGAGCTGGCGGATGCGATGGATGTGAACTACCAGACGATTGGGTTTCTGGAGCGGGGGGACTATAGCCCAAGTTTGAAGCTGGCGCTGGCGCTGGGGGAGTATTTCGGGTTGCCGGTGGAGGCGATTTTTTCGGCGCGGCCGTTGCAGCCGTTGAGTGAGCAGGTGTATGGGACGCGAGCCGGCGATGGGGAGAAGCGGTCATGATCCAACAGCGGAAGTTTCTTGGAATCTCGCTGGCCCGGCGAAGCAGACGCCGAACGCTGGTGGCTGGCTTCTGGATAATGGGGTTCAGTTTTGCGGTCTTCGCCCCATTTCTCTTTCGAGGCCACCCGCGGCAGTTCTCTTGGGTCTTTTTGCCGTTCTTGGCTCAGGCAGCCCTGCTGGGCGGAGAGGGCCGTAAAGGGCTTGTCAGGGACTTCCACGGGCACACTCCAGATAATGAGCCGGTGGATTACTCCTTCATGACACCGGAGGATATTGCCGCCCGCAAAGAAGCTGAAAAGCAGAACCGCTTGGACGAGCGAGAAGCTAGAGCGCGCGACGCTGCTCACTACAAAGCCTTTGAGTTATTGCGCTGGAGTGTACCTCTGGTTGCATTTGCGGCATTTACCGAACCGTTCATCGGGTTCGCCTATGTGCGCCAAGCGTTGCTCTTGCTTGTAGTTCTGGTCATTCAAGCTCTTCCGCAGTCCATACTCCTTTGGACGGAGCCGGATATGGAGGAGGAGGGATGAAAACAGAGCTAGTCCTGTTAGGAAACCGCATCAGTCTGGCTTCGAGGGGTAGGCGGCGCTGGATTGTGATTTTGGTTCATGCCGGGTTCGTCGGATATCTCGTGGGATCGTGGTTCATTGATCGGTGGAATGTTTCGGGCACGCTGTGGCTTCCGCTGCCGCTGATGGCCGGGGCATGCCTGTTGTCCTGGATGACCGGCCCCTTGCGAGGTCGCAACTCGCTTTGGAGATACAAAGATCCCCCAACCTCCAGAATTGGAAAGCTACTGCTGCCGAAAGAGCCGGAGGCAGCCGACATGCTGGATGAACGAGAACTGCGCTGGCGCGACCGGGCGCACTACTGGAGTTATGGAGTTCTATCATTCGGGCTGCTTATGCTCTGGGTTTTTATTTCTCAGCAGCGGCAAATGCAGTTCATGGAAAGGGGATTTCCGGTTCTTGCGTCCCGGCATCCCTGGGGTAACGACAACATGCTCTTTTGTCTGGCTGCTTGCCTCTTATTCGCAGCTTTCACACTTCCGCAGACGCTGCTTCTTTGGTTTGCACCGGATATGGAGGAGCCTCATGAGGACTGAACTTGAGTTGTTCGGCGTGCACACGAGCTTTACTTCACGCGCGCGGCGTCGTTGGCTGGTGGCAGTGGTCTACGCTGGGTTCGTCGCTTATCTGACTGCCTCGTGGTTCGTCGATCGATGGGGCTTTTCAACCATGATCTGGATCCCGTTTCTGATGGGTGTGCCCGCGCTGATTTTTGCCCGGTTGACGGGACGCTACCGCAGCAAGCGGATTCTGTGGAGGACGAAGGCCCCGCCCAAATCTTGGCTTGGAAGATTTCTGTTTCCGGAGGATGCGGATTTGCGCGATGTGCCGGGTGAGCGGGAGTTGCGCTGGCGAGACCAGGCTCATTTTTGGAGTTATCACGTACTCAACCTGGGAATTCTATGGGTTTGGATTCTGATCTTCCAGCAACGGCAGACCCAGATTCACGATTGGGCGTGGCCGGAGTTGGCAGTCCGGCATCCGTGGATCACCGATAACCTGCTCTTTGGCGTTGCTGCCATTTTGTTGTTCGCGGCTCTGACGCTCCCGGACTCCATCATTCTGTGGTTTATGCCCGACTTGGAGGAAAAGCAATGATCTCGCGGAACGAGCCCGATATGAAGGAGGAGCCATGAGAGCTGAACTTTTGTTGATGGGGCGGCGGGTGGATATGTCGCAGCGGGCGCGGCGGCGAGCGCTGGTGGTGGGGATTTATACCGTGCTGGCGACGCTGTTTGTCGGGATGTGGCTTGTGGATCATTGGCGTTACACGGGGAGCTATCTCTACTGGGCCGCGATGCTGGTTTGCTGGCTGTTTCTTGGAGGGTATTATCGCAGCGGGTTGGTTAAGCCTTTTAACGGCGAGGGTCCAAGGCGATTGGATACGACTCCATCGCTATTGCTATTGAAGCTCCGCATGTACCCGGCAATTACGAGGGACTATGACGGCGGCTACCAGAACGATGAACGCGAATTGCACCAGCGCGACCGGGCGCACTATCAGGCTTATCAGGCAATTACAGTGGTGGTACTGATTGCATCGTTTGTGGCTTATGCAAGCACGACGGGGCATAGCCTTCTCAGGGCGATTCCGATCACACCGGCTCAGATGTTCTACGGCACCATGCTGTTGACAGTGATGCTGATTTTTACGCTGCCGCAGTGCATATTGCTTTGGACGGAGCCGGATATGGAGGAGGAGGGGTAGGTGCCGTGTCGGGAGCGAGAAACATCCCTCGGGGGCTGAAGCCCACCTCTTTCTCAATGGGCTTTCGGCCCGACTGAAGTCGTGCCCTTGTTACAAAGCAAGTGTGGAGTGTTTGCTCACTGCTTCCCACCCATCGCGAAGAGCGCGATGGATGGGGCACCCGGCGACCTGACAATCTATGGACTCGCAATGATCACCTGGGTTCTCTTTGAAACGCTGCCTCAGGCGATTCTGCTTTGGACGGAGCCGGATATGGAGGCGGAGGGATGAAGACGTATCGGACGCGGATTAAGAAGATGC
>Ga0302320_10007547_pt1 | contig 23915 bp, 19 predicted proteins | sample Bog_T0_3_FD_202130 | JGI IMG/M metagenome (GOLD analysis project Ga0302320, IMG submission 202130) | Peat permafrost microbial communities from Stordalen Mire near Abisko, Sweden - Bog_T0_3 | ecosystem: Environmental > Terrestrial > Soil > Wetlands > Peat | place: Sweden: Abisko, Stordalen Mire...
GCCGCCTTCAAGGCCTCGATCCCAACTGAAAATTCCATAGGCTGAAGCGGAACCCGCGGCTCCGACCGCGTTCAGTCCAACGGAGTTTTTGCAGCGGCTTCGCGCCGCAAAAACTCTTAAGTCGTTTATGTTCAAGCCGCTTTTGCGTTATATTTCAATGTGATAGATGGATATACGCTACTCTATAGCGGGGCGTCCGCGATGTAGGCCGACAATGCTGGTCTGTGCGGCGACGTCACCGGCTTCAGAACGGCACGATGACGATAACGAGCCAGATCAGAACTGCGCCGAAGCTTTCACCTACTTGCGCGGAACCGATCGCGCGGGCGTGAGGCGTCCGGCCGGCTTGCCGGTGTTTGGCGCGCTCAGAAGAACCCGGGGGTGAAATGGAGCTTGGGCGGCTCACTGGGCTTGCCGCCGAACAGGCGGCCGAGCAAGCCGCGCGGTTCCGGCTCATAGGCTTCCAGCGCCGTCTTTACCTGAATCGCGCCGGCATGGTTGGGATTGCGAACCCAGCCGAGGGCCTTGTGGCAGGACGCGGCGTCGCCGACCATCAAATGGGCAGTGGCGAGATTGACGATCGCATTGGGGTCGGCGTCGTAGGCGGGCGCGACCTGCCCGGCGGGCAGCAGCAGCTTCAGGAGCCCATCGAGCGCGGCTTGCGGCTCGCCGAGGCGCAGATGGCAGACCGCGAGCAGGTTTTGCGCGGCGGGGTCGGAGGCGGCGGAGGCGAGCAGGGCGGATTTGGCGGCGGCGGGGTTGTTGGCACGAAGCAGAGACACGGGAGAAGTGCCGCCACCAAAGCCTTGAAGCGACGCCGTCGGGACCATTGGTGATGTGGAGCGCACAACAGACGAACCGGATCCGGCTACTTGGATTTCCAAATCGATGAGTTGCTGCTTGAATTGTGCGATAAAGCGACGAGAGGGGGGATCAAGCCGCCCCTCTTGGTCAAGCGCGATAAAGATTGACAGGGCCTTTTCAAATTCACGCCGCGCCTCAAAAAGATGTCCCGCTCGCAAGGCGCAATCGCCGATCCGTTGATGCGACGCAGCCAAGTCGCGCTGTAATTGGGCATTGCTTGGATCGGCGTCCGCGAGGTCCCTTCTGATCGAAAGCACATCGCGGTAGGCCTTTAGCGCCTCCGCTAAGCTTCCTCGCGCGCCGAGAACGTCGCCAGTCCTCTCTAATGAAATCGAACGGTCGCGCTGCCAGTCCGCGTTGTTTATATCGGCTCGCGCGAGGCGTTCGGCGATTGTAAGCCCATTGCGAAAGGCTTTTTCAGCGTCCGATAGTTGGTCCTGAGCGACGAGAACGTTGCCTATATCGTTCCAAAACGTCGACAGGTCACGTTGCAAGCCCGCGTCGCTGGGATCGACGCGCGCGAGGCGCTCGACTATCGTTTGCCCCTCACGGAACGTCTTCAGCGCCTCGGACAGTTTGTTTTGCGCTACAAGGACCTTGCCAAAGTTGTTCAGCGACCCTGACAGGTCACGCTGCGATCGTGCGTTCCCGAAATCGGCGCGCGCAAGGGATTCTCTAATCGCCAACCCGTCACGGAAGGCCTGAAGCGCCTCCGGTAGGCTTCCGCCGGTAAAGAGGACCTTGCCAATTCTGTTCAAGGAGTCTGATCGGCTGCGCTGCCAGCGCGCATTACTGGGATCGAGGCGCGCGAGACGCTCGGCAATCGCGAGCCCTTCGCGACATGCCTTCAACGCCTCTGGTATTTGGCCCTGGGCAACGAGAATGTCCCCGATTTTAAGGAAGGACGCCGAAAGGTACTCCTGCCAGTCGGTATTACCGGGATCTGAGGACGCGAACCCGTCGGATATCTTATTCGCCTCGCTGAAGGCCTTGAGCGCTAAAGGTAATTTGTTCTGCGCGACGAGAACCTCGCCGATTTTTAGAAACGATGCCGGTAGGTAAGGCTGCCGGAACACGCTGCCGGGATCGGCACTTTCGAGGCGCTCGGCCATCGAAAGCCCGCGGCCAAACGCCTGCAGCGCCTCGGGCAAATTCCCTTCTGCGACGAGAAGCTTGCCTACCTCGTTCCAGGAAAACATAAGGTCGCGTTGCCATTCAGCGTTGCTTGGATCCGTTTCGACGATTCTTCCGAACAAGGATCGCAATCTGCCCGAGAGCCGGGAACGCACGTTCAAGGGGACCCGATCCGAAAGCCGTCCGTAGACATCGAAAAGAAACTTGTGAGCAAGCGCGCCAGCAAGCGGAGCTAGCTGAGGATCGCTGACATCCAGAGCCTCTAGCAAGGCCGAGGCTTTCGCCAGGCTTACGGCGCGTCCCTCGCTCGGGTCGCTGAGAAGGGCGCGCGCCACGACATCCGAGGCACCGCTTGTCGCCAATTCACCCATTGCGGGATCGCCGTAATACAGTGCCGCCCTGCGCGCCCCACCCTCCCCCTCCATAAGATGCAGCATCGTCTCGCTAATCCGGAGGGGATCGTCTTCTGGGAGGGTGAGCAAATGATCCCCGATCGCCGTGTGTACCGCCTTCTTTTCGCCGAGCTTTCGCTTCTCGTTCCATGCCCGCACCGCCTCGCGCATCTGGCGGTGCGCGAAGTCCCATTGGGCGTGCGCGCCGAGAGTGCGCAACTGGCCGCGAAACGCGCGGCGCAATTGGGCGAAGCGCAACTCGTCCCAGTCCTCCCCCGTCAGCTTCTTCCACACACCTCGGAAGTCGAGTTCGCGCCAGCCGCCGCGGCCGACCGCGATCGCGCCGAGGAACGCCCAGACGTTCCTTTCGCCATAGAGCTTCGCGGCGCGGTCGAAAGACTGGCCATAGAGGCCGGGAATGTCCTGAGGCATCGCTGCTATCAACGACAGCATCAGCGCCGCATTGCGCTTGCCCCCTTCAAGATGCGCGAACTCCGACGCGGCGCGCGCGAAATCGTCGGCGTCGACGAGGTTGAGCGCTTCGGTCGCCAGCGTCAGCCACAGCGGATTGCCGCGCGCCGGGCCCTCCGCGACGCAGCGCATCGCCAGCGCCTCGACCACCTCGGGCTCGAACTCGCGGCGATAGCGCTTGCAGACACCCGTCACGATCGCGTGGGCTTCCGCCTCGTCGAGCGGCGGCAGCGGCAGCGCTTTCATGCCCGGCAGCCGCGACAGCGCCTCGCTCGCCTCGCCGGGAATCGCGGTCGCGATCAGCCGCGCATTGTCGGGCCAGAGTTTCGGCAGCCAGGTCACGAACCGGCCGCGATTGGTTGTTTCGAACTGATCGAGCGCGTCGATGAGGATCAGCACGCGCCGCTGCAACGCGACGCGGCCCAGCAGGGACGCGAAGGCGGTCTCGACCTCCTCGTCCCTCGCGTTGTCCTCGAGCGCCGTCGTCACATCGAGCGCGCCGGAAAGCTCATCGATCCAGCGCCGCAGCATCTGATCGACCGAGGCCGCGCGCGGGCTCGCGCCGGCAGCGTGGCTCAGCAACAGGAGACTCTTCGCCTTGCTCAGTTGCGCATGCAACAATCCCCACAACGCGCTCTTGCCCGAGCCGGAATCGCCGGCGATGACGAGCCCACGCTGCGCCTCCTCCGGCTTCGAGGCGACGAATGCGATGATCTGTTCGCGCAACGCCTTGCGGCCGACGAAATCGCGCGCGCGGTCCTCGGCGAAATCGGCGAGCGCCAGCCGCTCCTCTTCCTGCCAGCTCGGCGCCGGGCCGGGGGGCGGAATCTCCGCGTCCAGTTCCGCCCAGAGCCTTTCCTCGACCTCCTTCGCCCAGGCCTCGAGGCCCGACACCTGACGGCCGTTCCATTGCGCTTCGTAAGGGATGACACGGCCCGGGAGCGCGTTCGCCAGCGCCGTCTTCAGCGCGTCGAGCCTTTCCGCCCGCGCCGGCCCGTCGGCGTCCTTTGCGTAAGCCTCGCTATAGTTCGCTGCGTCCTCCCACGTCATCGTCTCGTAGGGCAGCGGATCCCGCAGCCAGAACAGGCTGCGCTTGCGCTGCACCGGGCTCACGAGCACGCCGAACGCAATCTCCAGTTCGGTGACGCTGCGCCCTTCCAGCTTTTCGCCGATCGCCGTTTCCCCCGCTTCCGCCGCCTCTGCGACCGCCGCCCGCGCATGTTCGAGCGAAGGCGTCGAGCCGTAGCGGTCGCCGATCAGGCCGATGAGGAACGGCCGGCTGCGCTTGACTTCGGCGAGGCACACTTTCAGCGCCTCCGTCTCGCGCGCCCCTTCCTTGTCCGACGTCGGATCGCGCACGCCGACCCGCAGGTCGATCCACTCCAGATGCGCCCGCCGCGGCTTCAGCCGCTCTTCGAGGGCAGGAAAAACCTTGTCGCGCAGAATATCGCGCTCGGCCTGCATGTCGAGAAAGGTGCTGGTGATGAAAACAGGCCGTGAAATCCAACCCGCCATGACCGCCCCCAGGGCTGGCGCGCAAAATGCGATCTTTCGGCTTGGCCGCTCGCGCGAGCTAGAACGACTGCTTGGGTCGACTCCGGCCGGACGGCACAGAGTTGGCTCTCGAAGCGAAAGCGATCAGAGGAAGAAGTCGTTTGTCAACTCATTTCACGAAGATGGTAGTCTTTTCGACCATCTGTGTCCTTTCGGGCATCCGCTCGTCGTCCCCCCCCTCCTCTCTTTTCGTAGCGTCCCATAACGTCCTTTATGGTACGCTGGGATTCGGTGATCTGTCATTTCCCAAAGTCGGCTTCAGCAATTTGCGTTGAAATATCACGCTTTCGCTTGCCACAGTCGACCGCAATCCTGCCCAAAGTGGTGTGCAATGGCCCGCGCTTTGCCAAACTCGGCTTCAATCTGGCGCAGGATAGGAGGCGAGCACGGTCATCATCGCGTCGCGTCGACGGCGGCGGATGTCGGCGGCGCGTGGCTTTTGATCGCGTCCTGCAACTTCGTCATGTATTTTAGCGAACGCACAGGTTTACGGATCATAGACAGCGTGACGGGTTACGTGACGCATTTCGGTGCCTGGGGCACGGCTATTCCGGCTTGTAACGCAATCCTTCGTTTGTGGAGCGGACTGGATGACACGGGTGTTCAGTAATGTGCCTCTCGAAAAGGCCGCGGTGCCGCCAAGGTCGGCGTGATCGCATGACCCAAGGAGCCGCTATTGCGGAGGACTTTGGCAAACCGTTGAAGTCGACTTTGGGAAATGACAGGACTTCGGGCCAACCAACAGTCGTGTCGGAAAACATATGATTTCCGTCACTCGCAAGATGCCGCGCCCATTTGCCCAAAATCGTAACCTACTGATTTTGCTAACACGAGATTCTGTATGTTCTCTCTATGTCCGCTTATAGGTAGTAAACGGTCATTTCGTTAGTTGAGGCCATATTGCCATTCTCCTTTGTAGACGCTGTCGATTCCGACGTTGGCCGTCTCGTCGGCGAAGCGCGGAACCGTTGCCATTTTCGGGTCGATGAGGGTCTCCTGGGCATCCGCGGTCGTCGCGAACGCCACGACGGCGAACGCCACCAAAAATGTGGTCTTTAGAGAGCGGCGCATGGCTTAGTTCTTCGTCTTGAGGGCGTTCACGTAGCCCCCAATGCAGCGCCCCTGATCGAGACCGAGTTCGACCGCGGCGTGGAAGTGAATGCCGCCGTAGAGGCGCGAGATCCCCGCTTCCCTGGCCGCCGCCCAAAAGCTAGGGAAGCTGCGCGGCGGCAGGCCGTCCGAGCGGTCGGTTTCGTCGGTGAAGGCGAAATCCTCGCCGAACAATTGCGTCATCACCGTCGCCGCCGCGCCTGTCTGGGTGCTGTGGCCACTCGGCAATTCGGGAAACGGCGGGGTGATCAGCAGCGGCTCCCACTTCGGGTCGATGAAGCGGCGGATATACGTCACCGGCCGCACTTGGTCATATTGATATTTGGCGTTCCAGCAGCCGACGAAACCATCCGATACCGCCACACCCACCCGCGCCAGGACATCGACGGTCCTTGCCACATCCGCGTCCTGTTTCGCGAGAACTTGCAGCGCGATCGAAATCCAGTGGCCTGGCGGGGTGACGGACAGCATCGCATCGTCCGCCCAGAACTTTGCGATGTCGCGCTGTTCGGCCGTCAGCGTTTGGCGCGTTTGATAGACCTCAAGCGCTTGCTTGTAGAATTCGGAGCCCTTGTCTTCGCTGTATTCCGGCGCTGGGGCGAGAGGGCAGGCGGCGCCGTTGGGTGTGACGAAGGTGCGGTTCTTACCCCAATCGGGGAGGAGCGGCGTTTGCTGCTGCAGGATCAGGCTGGTGGGGACCCAAAAGGCGGGTCCCTTCCTCAATTCGTAATGCAGCGGAAAGCCCATATTCTCAATCGTCGCGCCGCCGTCAGTGAGCGACCAAGCCCAGATATGCTCCCCCACGGAACGGCCATAGGCCTCGCTGCGCGCCGCGACGTCCTCGGGCAGGCCGGCGACGACCTCAGCGCGAAGTTTGGCGTCCTCCGCCGCCAACGCCCGCTGCCCTGTCGGCCCGGTATTGCTGAAGAGGTTTTGCACGACGTCGGACAGGGCCGCATCCATCACCAAGGCCTCGTCGTAGGTCCGCCCCGGCTCGCGTTTTGGCACGTGCTGCAGGCCGTTCAATTGCCCAGCCAGCGTGCGAAGCCCGGCGCCCCCCGATGCCGCCGCCTCAAAAGTGGTGATGCCGATATACGCGAGCGAACGGCTCGCCACCGGAGGAGTATAAGTCGGCGTGTGCCGCACGAGCGCAAGGGAAAGCTTGTACCAGCTGCGCAGAACCTCGACCGTTGCAGGGCCACCCTGAGCGGCAGACGCATTTGTCGCCGAAAACACTGCCAGCGTAGCAATTATCGACGCCGTCGCCGTCTGACGAAGCCCCCTCATGATCCCTCGCTAAATCCCGCCCTTAGGTTTGCCACGAGCGAATTGGTCCTTCACGCGGAACCCGCCATCGGTCCATTGCGTAAAAAATGCAACGCCATTTTGCCGGAGGGTCGAGCGCTCGCGATGCTTGCTCTCACCCATCCCAACCAGCGCTCCGCGAAGGAAATGCCCGTCGCGACGGCGCACGCGCGTCAACCCACAAGCCGCCGGCCTTGGCCGATTCGACCGCCGCCGCAATCGCCGCGATCGAGACAAGGCCGTCCTCGACGGTCGGATAGTGTCCGGAGAGCGGGTTCGGAGCGCGGCTTTGCTTGCGGGCGTTAATTTGCTCCGCGAGATCGGCGTAGATATTGGCGAAGGCGAGCGGCATCCCCTCGGCGTGGCCGATGGTGACGCGGGAGGCCCGGTCCGCCTCGGGCGAAAGGTCCGGGCCGCCGCGCTCCAGGATCTGCGTGCGACCGTTGAGCGGCGTCCAGTAGAGTTGGTTCGGCCATTCCTGCGCCCAGCGCAGTCCGGCCTTTTCCCCGAACACCTGGATGTTCAGGCCGTGCATGCGCCCTATCGCCACCGAACTCGTCCACAGACGCAGCACTGCGCCGCCGTCCATGCGAAAATTGACCATTGCGTCGTCTTCAAGCGTCCGGCTCGCGATCGTCGAAACGAAGTCGGCGGACAATGTGCTCGGTTGCTGGCCGCAGACATAGCTCGCCATGTGCAGGGCGTGGATGCCGCAATCGGCGAATTGCGCGGAAGGACCCGCCTGCGCTGGATCGTAACGCCAGCGAACCCGCGGATTGTCGGCGGCGGCGGCGTCGGCATGGAAACCATGCGCAAATTCCGCCTTGATGAGGCGCACGTTGCCGAGATCGCCTCGCTTGACCATCGCGCGCATGTGCCTGACGAGCGGATAGCCGGTGTAACCGTAGTTGACGGCGAAGAGGACGCCGGTGCGCTTCACCGTCGCGAAGATGTCCTCGGCCTCATCGACGGTCATTGTCATCGGCTTCTCGCACAGCACGGCGATTCCGACCTCAAGAAAGGCCTTGGCGATCTCGTAGTGAGTCGAGTTCGGCGTCGCGACTGTGACAAGATCAATGCGGTCGAGGCGGCTCCGCTCGCCGGCCAGCATCTCTCGCCAGTCGCCATAGGCCCGATCGGGGAGGACCCCGAGTTTCTGCGCAAATGCGCGCCCACGCTCGGAATTGACGTCGAGCGCCCCGGCCGTGAACGCGTACAGGCCATCGAGCGCCGCGCTGTAGCGGTGGGCGGGGCCAATTTGGCTGCCCTCGCCACCGCCGATCAAGCCCCAGTTCAGTTTGCTCATGTGTGGCAGATCCTCAGTTGAAGCCGATCGAGGCGAGATAGGCGCGATTGGCGCGGGCGTCCGTGACGGGCGAAGTCGGTCCTTCAGGATCACAATCCTGCTCGACGGTGCACCAGCCGTCGTAGCAGGCGTCGATAAGCGTGCGCCGCACCTCAGGGAAGTCGGTCATGCCTTTGCCAAGATTACAGAAGACGCCTTGCGCGCAGGCATCATAGAAGCCGGTGCGCGCCGTCACGACCTTTTCGCGCACGATCGGGTCGATGTCCTTGAAGTGGACGTAAGCGACGCGAGCGATATGGCGTCTCAGGAAGGCGACCGGATCGAAGCCGGCATAGTGCGAGTGACCTGTGTCCAGGCAGATCTTCAGAAGCCCGGCGTCGATATCGGCCAGCAGGCGCTCGATCTCTGGCTCGAAGTCGATGAAACCTGCGGCGTGTGGATGAATTGAGACCGTAAGGCCGTAATCCTCGGCGCCCATTTTCGCGACCTCACGGAAACGCCCGACGAAGCTCTTCCATTCAGCGTCGCTCATCTGCTCGGCTTCCCCTGGACGGCCTGCCGTCGGCGCCCTGCGCGGCGAGATCGAGTCAATCAGGACGAGGTTGTGCGCTCCGTGCGCCTTCAAAGAGCGGCAGGTCCGGATCGCGGCGTCTTTGACCTCTTCCCACTTGGAGGGATCGTGGAAGGGGCGGAATACGACGCCGCCAATCAGCGTCAGGCCCCGCGAGGACAACGCCTCGCCGAGTTCGAGCGGATTCTCAGGCATGAAGCCGATCGGTCCGAGTTCGATCCCCCGGTAGCCGGCGTCGCGACAATCGTCGAGCACGCGCGTCCACGGTGGGTTTCGCGGATCGTCGGGAAATTCGACGCCCCACGAGCACGGCGCATTACCGATTTCAATCGTCATATGTGTGTTTCCCAGGAGGCGCGGTCAGACTTCGCTCAACTTCACCCAGCGTCGCTGTTCGCTTGACGTCCAGGCCGCCGCGATCGCCTGATTGACGAGGAGTCCGTCGCGGAAGGTTGGCCAGACCGGCAGTTTCGTCTCAATGGCCTTGAGGAAGTCGCGAGCCTCGATGACGATCTGGTCCCCGAAACCAGTGCCGTGGCCGGGACCGAGGCAGAAAGCCCCGTAGTCGGGATGATCGGGGCTGGTGAGGATCTTCGTGAACCCGCGTCGGGCCGGATCGTCTTCGCCCTTGTAGAGCCAAAGCGCGTTCTGATCCTCCTGGTCAAAGCGGATCGCGCCTTTCGTGCCAAATATCTCGTAGGCGTAGCCCATCTTGCGCCCGGTCGCGATGCGGCTGGAATAGAGCGAGCCCATCACGCCATTCGCGAACCGGCAGATGATCTGCGCATGGTCGTCGTTTGTAACCGTCTCTGGCCCGTCGTCACCTTGTCTCGTCTTATGCACGGTCTCGACCTCGGCGATTAGCTCGACGATAGGACCCATGAGCGCCATGGCGGCGTTGAGAGGATGCGGGGCGAGATCACCTAGATTGCCGGCGGCGCGGCCGCGCGTGCGCCAGTTCGCCGGCGTGGCCGGATCGGCCAGGAAATCCTCGGTGTGTTCTCCGCGAAAATATGTGATTGAGCCGATCTCGCCGGAGGAAACAATCTGTCGCGCAAGCTGCGAGGCGGGCGTACGGATGTAGTTGAAGCCAACCATGTTGACGCAGCCGCTACGCTCGGCCGCCTCTGTCATCTCCAGGCTCTCCGCGGCATTCTGGCCGAGCGGCTTCTCGCACAGGACCGGCTTGCCGAGCGCGAAGGCGGCGAGCGCGATCTCGCGATGCGTCGACTGCGGGCTCGCGATGATGACGGCTTCGACTTCCGGCGCTTCCACGAGGCGACGCCAGTCGGCGGTCGCGCGCCGGAAGCCGAAGGCACGGGCCTTTTCCGCCGCGCCGGCTTCGCTGGAGGTGCAGATCATTTCAAGGCAAGGGCGCAACTGCGTGTCGAACACAGCGCCGACCGCGCTCATTGCCACCGAATGCGCCTTGCCCATGTATCCCGCGCCGACGATCCCGATGCCGATCTGCTTCAAGCGCCATTCTCCAAATTGCAACCGCTTGCAATCCACTTCAATAGCAACTATGCTTGCACGTCAAGCGGGGGATGTGCCAGCTCATGAATAAAGTTGCTCGAAGCATCCGTCTGACGATGACTCAGGCGCTCGTCAAACATCTTGCCGCCCAGTATATCGAAATCGACGGACGGCACGAACGGATTTGCGGCGGCGGCTTCGCGATCTTCGGACACGGCAATGTCATATGTCTGGGGGAGGCGCTGCATGCGCACCGCGACGTTCTGCCGGTGTGGCGCGGTCAGAACGAACAATCAATGGCGATGGCGGCCGTGGCCTACGCCAAGCAGAAACTTCGCAAGCGCTTCATGTTCGCCACCGCTTCCGCGGGGCCAGGGACTACAAACATGCTGACCTCGGCGGCGATCGCGCATACAAACCGTCTGCCGCTGCTGATGCTGTGCGGCGATACTTATGTGACGCGCCTGCCGGACCCGGTTCTGCAGCAGGTCGAGCACTTCGGCGACCCGAGTCTCGGCATCAACGACGCCTTCAAATCCGTCACACGATTCTGGGACCGGATTACTCATCCCGCGCAGATTCTTCAATCCCTACCGCAGGCTATCGCGACCCTGCTCGACCCCGCCGATTGTGGTCCGGCTTTCCTCGGGTTGCCGCAGGACGTTCAGGGGTGGGCCTACGAATATCCCCTGGAGTTTTTTGAGGAACGCCTGCATCGCGTCCGCCGCCCTCCCCCGGATCCGAAGGATATCGCGGATGCGGCGCGTTTCCTTTCCTCCGCCGAGCGGCCGCTCATTATCGCAGGCGGCGGCGTGCAATATTCCGAGGCGGCGGCAAAACTCGCCGCCTTCGCGCGGGCCCGCAACATTCCGGTTGTCGAGACCATCGCGGGGCGGGCCAATCTCGTCCACGGCGAACCGCTCAATATCGGGCCGATCGGCGTCACGGGATCAAACTCCGCTAACGCCGTGGCGGCCCGCGCCGACGTGATTCTGGCAATCGGAACACGCTTGCAGGACTTCACGACCGGCTCCTGGACCGCCTTTGCGCGCGACGCGCGGATCCTGTCCCTCAATGTCGCGCGCTTCGACGCCGCGAAACATCGCGCCTTTCCGGTCGTCGCGGACGCCCGGCTCGCACTCAGGGAACTGAACGAAGCGCTCGGCGATTTCCGCGCGCCACAGTCCTGGGTCGACTTCGCTTCGGAACAGAGGCGGGGCTGGGACGCTTACGTCGACGACAACGTCAGCGGCGTCGCGGCTGACGGCGTGAACCGGCCAATGTCCTACGCCCAGGTGATTGGCGTGGTGAACGCGCTCTGCCACGAGCGCGACCGTATCGTGACGGCGGCGGGCGGGCTGCCGGCCGAAGTCGTCGCCAACTGGCGCACAAAGTCGCCCGGGACGGTCGATGTCGAATTCGGCTTTTCCTGCATGGGTTACGAAATCGCCGGCGGCTGGGGCGCGCGAATGGCGCAGGTCGAAACCGAGCCGGAGCGCGACACGATCGTGCTCGTGGGCGACGGCTCCTACCTGATGTTGAATTCCGATCTCTATTCCTCCGTACTAACGGACAAGAAGATCATCGTCATCGTCTGCGACAATGGCGGGTTCGCGGTGATTCACAAGCTGCAGGTCGGCACGGGCAACGCCCCCTACAACAATTTGATCAAGGATTGCCGAGGCGTCGCGACGCCCTTCGCAGTCGATTTCGCGTCTCACGCCCGGTCGCTAGGCGCCGAAGCGGAGAACGTGGAAACGCTCGCTGAGTTGAAAGACGCCTTTGGCCGAGCCAAGAAAGCGAACCGCACTTACGTAATCAGCCTAAAGGTTGACGCCTGCGACGGATGGACCACCGATGGCCACGCGTGGTGGGAAATTGGGGGGCCCGAGGTGTCCGAGCGACAGCAGGTCCTGGAAGCCAAGCTTGCGACCGAAGCGGGTCGCAAGGCGCAACGCCCCGGCGTCTAGCATGAACTTCGTCCGACTTTCCTCGAACCGCTGGCTTGCGCTCGGACGGGCCGGGCTCGATCTCTACGCCGATCCGCCGGGGACTCGGGTCGACGAGGCGCGCGCATTCTTTCCCGCGCTCGGCGGCTCGGCGGCCAACATCGCCGCTGGAATCGCGCGACTCGGGGGTTCGGCGGCGCTGCTGACCACGCTTTCCGACGACGCCGTCGGGCGTTTCACCTTCAACGAGCTTGGCCGCTACGGCGTCGCCACTGATCATGTGCGCTTCGTCGGCGGCGAAGCGCGCACCTCGCTTGCAATTGTGGCAACGCGCAACGTGGACACGCAGTCCGTCATTTATCGTAACGGCGCGGCCGATTTTCAGCTCTCTCGCGCCGATGTCGAGAGCGTCGCTTTCGAGCGCTTTGGCGGCCTCATCGTGACCGGCACGGCGCTGGCCGTCGAGCCCTCGCGCGAGGCGTGTTTCGCCGCCGCGGAGCGCGCCCGTGCGGCCGGCACGGCTGTCATATTCGACGTCGACCATCGCCCCTATTCCTGGACGAGCGGAGCCCAAGCGGCTGAAGTCTGCCGGCGATTTGCATTCTCGAGCGACGTGATCGTCGGCAACGAGGAGGAATTCGCCGTTATGGCCGAAGGTGGGGACGGGGAGGCGCTCGCGCGCGGACTCGCCAGCAATGCTGAGGCCGTCGTCTACAAGATGGGCGCGCGCGGGGCCCGCACTTTTTCGGGCGGACGCGCGATCGAGACGAGCGTGTTTCCTGTCGCCCCACTGAAGCCGACCGGCGCCGGCGACGCCTTCCTAGCCGGCTTTGCGACTGGCCTCGCGCTCGGCCTCGATCTTCCTACCAGCGCCGTGAGGGGCGCCGCCGCGGCGGCGATTGTCGTAACGCGGGTCGGCTGCGCGCCGGCGTCGCCGACGGTGGCCGAGCTCGAAAACTTTCTCTCCAGCCGCACTCCGACGGATTCCTGAAAGGTCGAAGCCATGCATATTCCGCCCTATGACAACGCCAACCGCGCCATCATCGATGTCGATGATCCGCGCGTGCCGCTCAACTATTTCAATATTGTAGAACTGAGGCGCGGCGAAGTCTTCGAGTATCAAGTGCCGCGCTACGAGACCGGAATCGTCCCGGCGATCGGAACCATCGACGTAGAGGTGGAGGGCGAACGCTTCGAGCGGGTTGGCTTGCGCCGCGTCGATGTTTGGGACGGCGAGCCGGAAGGGGTCTACGTCCCCTCTGGCGCCCGGGTGCGGTTCGTGTGCGTGTCGGAGGCCGCGGAAGTCTTCGTTGCCGGCGCCCGCTACGACACGGCACTCGACCCCTTCGTGGTGCGCGCCGCCGACATAGACAAGGTGCAATACGGCTCCGACGAAACCAAGACCCATCGCAAAATCAAGCATATTTTCGGCACGAAATATCGCGACCGGGTCGGGCGTCTGCTCGTCTCCGAATTGTACACTGTCGGGCAGGGCGGCTGGTCTGGCTTTCCTCCGCACAAGCACGATGAGGACCGGCCGCCGATAGAAACGCGCCACGACGAGACCTACAATTTCCGCTTCCGTCCAATCAACGGCTTCGGGCTGCAACTTCTTCAGCGCGAGGACGGTAAGATCGGCGAGGCCTATCATCTGATTGATGGCTCGACGCTGGTCATCGACAAGGGTTACCACCCCTGCGTCGTCGCCCCGGGCTACGAGATGTATTATTTCACCATCCTTGCCGGCCTGACCCAACGCCCGCTGATCCAGTATTTCCAGCCGAGCCACGCCCATCAGATCGAAACGATCCCCGGCATCAAGGACATGATCGCGAAATTCAAATGACAGCTGCGACACTCGCCGAGGTGCTTGGGCGAGCCGTCGCAAAGCGACGCGCGGTCGCGGGACTCGTCGTACTCGGCTGGGAGGACGCGCGCGCCTATGTCGAGGCCGCGGAGGAGGCGGGAATCCCGATCATCCTGCAGGCCGGCCCCGGCTGCCGGCGCAATACGCCCATGCAGGTTCTAGGCAAGATGTTCCGCACGCTGGCCGAAGGCGCAACGGTTCCGGTCGTTTGCCACGTCGATCATGCGACAACGTTGGAGGAATGTCGCGCCGGCGTGGACGCCGGGTTCACGTCGGTGATGATTGACGGCTCGAAACTGCCGCTCGACGACAATATCGCGCTCACCGCGCGCGTAGTGGCGGAGGCCCATCGCGCCGGCGTCTCCGTGGAGGGCGAGGTTGGCGTGGTCGGCTATGTGCGCGGCGCTCCTTCGCGCGCGACCGCGCCCGAGGAAGCCACCCGGTTAGAGCGCGAGAGCGGCCTCGACGCGCTCGCCGTCTCCGTTGGCAACGTCCATCTCGCGGAGGAGCGAGCTTCGGAAATCGATTGCGAAGCGCTTGCCGCGATTCAAGCCGTGACGCGTGTCCCGCTGGTGCTGCATGGCGGCAGCGGCGTCCCGGTCGCCATGCGACAGCGTCTGGCGCGCGACTATCGCGTCACCAAGTTCAACATTGGCACCGAATTGCGCATGGCCTTCGGCGCCGCGCTGCGCGCCTATCTCGCGGCGCATCCGCAGAGCTTCGATCGCATCGAGATTCTCGGCGCCACGGCGCCCGCGCTGAAGGGCGCCGCCAGCGAGGTTCTCACCGCGCTTTGGCGGCCTTGGCCGACAAAGGCCGCAACGTCGCCCGCTCGATGACCGCGCAGGGAAATATGGTTGCGCTTGGCTTCGTTTGCGCCCCCTCGACAAGCTCCAGCATGAGTTCGACCGAGCGCCCGATGATGTCGGCGATCGGCTGGCGTATCGTGGTCAGGTTGTAGGGCGCCCAGCGCGCCATCGCCATGTCGTTGAAGCCGAGCAACCCGATGTCCCGCGGAACCGCCCGGCCCGCGCCGCGCAAGCCGTCGATGGCCCCCATGGCGATGAGATCGTCGCCGCAGAAGATCGCCTCCGGCTTGCCGGCATCGATAAGGACGCCGATGGCCTCGCGCCCAGCGTCGTACGAATAGGCCCGGGCGTAACTGAGCCGCGGCGCGACCACGCCCGCCTCGGCGAGTTCTTTCAGAAATCCCGCCGCGCGGTCCTGCGTCGACGTCGCCGCCTGCGGCCCGCCCAAAAAGGCCAGGCGACGATAACCGCGACCAAGCAAGGTCTTGGCGGCAAGCCTTCCGGCCGCGACATTGTCGATCCCGACGACGTGAACAGGCGGGCGCCGCGACGCTCGTCCGAAGGCGTGAACGATCCGCAGCCCCGCATCCCTGAACGTGATCGGAAAGGCCGGCGGCAGGGTCGAGGTCGCGACGATGACGCCATCGACGCTGTATTGCCTCAGCAACCTGGCCGAATCCGAAGGGTCGGCGACGTCGCTGAGGTTGACGAGCAACGGCCGATAGCCGCGGGCTTGCAATGCGCGGGTATAGAGATCGAAGACGTCGAGGAAGACGGGGTTCTGGAAATTGTTGGCGACGAGCCCGATGAGCTTGGTGCGGTTGGTGGCGAGGCTGCGCGCGATCAGACTCGGCGCATAGCCGAGCTTCCGCGAGGCGTCCTCAACTTTGGCGCGCGTCTTGGCCGAGACGCTCGCGCCCTCGGTGAAAGCGCGTGAGACGGCGGATGTCGAAACCCCGGCAAGCTCCGCAACGTCCTTCAAGGTCGGGTTCATCGGCTTACTTCCCAAGTCGCCGAAATTCGGGGGCCGAACGCCGAGGCATTGTCCGCGCCAATAATGGATGCGCTGCCGCGTACGGCTGGGTCCAGGAGCCGCGCGTTCGCCGGGAGCGCGACCTGCGCGCGGCTTTCGATGGAATCATAACGAGTTTTTCATGAAAAATTTCTGAGGATCAAGCGACTACCATTGTATCGGGGGAATCGCCAGAGAACACTGAGCGGAACGCCCAGACCGAGGGTCTCAGCGCCACCGCAACCCTTGGACCAAATGCAAGCGCTTGCAATTCCGTTCGGGTTGGCGTAATTTGCTTGGCGTGAAACTGCGGCTCCCTGTGGGAGACGCTCGCGAAAAAGCGGGGAGAAACGTTCCATGGATAATCTCTTTGGATCGGCGTCGTCTACTTGGCTTACGAAAAGCGCCTGCTCCCTCGACGCGTTCCGCCGGCTCGTCGAGCAAGATCCCGATCGCGCCACGTATCCTCATTGCGCCGCGATCGAAAATCGGGTGCCGATCTATGATTCACGCGAGGTCGTCTCCTGTCTCGATTCGCCCACGGCGTTGCGGGAGATCATGGCGGAATGGAACGCGATCCTGCACGATGGTCCGGGAGTTTTAGCGTTCAAGCGCGCTTTCCCTGACACTGCCATCATCGACGAGGCGACAGTGATCCTGCAGTCGATCATCGACGCCGAAGCGGCGGCGAAACAGGGCAAGGGCGACCATTTCGGTAAATCAGGCGCCAACGCCCGGGTCTGGAATGCTCACGAAAAGCTGTGTCTGGCCAATCCTGACGCCTTCATACGCTACAACGCGAATCCAATTGTCGCTTTGATCAGCCGTGCCTGGCTCGGGCCGCTCTATCAGATCACCGCCCAGGTCAACGTTGTCTATCCCGGTGGGGATGCGCAGATCCCGCATCGCGATTACCACATGGGTTTCCAGTCGCTCGAGCAGCTTGAAAACTACCCCGCCAACGCTCACCTTATGTCCGCGTCCTTGACGCTGCAAGGCGCTATTGCGCATTGCGACATGCCCATCGAGAGTGGCCCAACCAAGTTGCTTCCCTATTCGCAGCTCTATCTCCACGGCTATCTCGCGACTCTGCTCGAAGAGTTTCGCAGCTATTTCGAGGCGAATTTCGTGCAGCTTCCGCTGGAAAAGGGCGACGCGGTCTTCTTTAATCCCGCGCTCTTCCATGCCGCCGGAGCCAATCGCACACAGAACCTTTCGCGTTTCGCCAATCTTCTCCAGGTCGGCTCGGGCTATGGACGCTCGATCGAAATCGTCAACCGCGCGCGGATCAGCAAGGCGGTGTTCCCTGTGCTCGTCGGCATGGTCAAGGAGGGGCGATTGAGCGCGCGAGAAATCGAAGATGTGATCGCCGCCACCGCGGAAGGGTATCCCTTCCCAACTGACCTCGACGTCGACTCCCCGCTCTCCGGCTTGGCGCCCGCGAGCCAGCAGGACCTCATGCGGGAGGCGCTTCGGGACGGATGGGACGCGGCACGGTTCGCAGGCGCCATCGAAAGATACGAAACCGTGCGGCGGCTCGTCTGACCCGACCGCGGGCCCGCCTATCGTCATGGAGCGACGATGAACTCGACCCTGCAACGATTTGGCAGACGTATCCGGCTCGGAATCATTGGCGGGGGGCCAGGTTCGTTCATCGGCCCGGTGCATCGGGCGGCGGCGCGACTTGACGATCGATTTGAAGTCGTCGCCAGCGTCCTATCCTCAAATCCCGAGCGATCACGGCGCTACGGCCGCGAATTGGGGGTCTCCGCCGACAGGGCCTATGCGGACGCTGCGGAATTCTTCGCGCGCGAGATGGCGCGCGGCGACGGGGTCGACGCCGTCGCCATCATGACCCCGAACGACAGCCATTATCCTCTGGCCTGCGCGGCGATCGACGGAGGAATAGACATCATCTGCGACAAGCCGCTCGCCACCAACGTGAAGGACGCGCTTGATCTGGCGCGTCGCGTGGAGCAGTCGGGCCTCGTGTTCTGCCTCACCTTCAACTACACAGGCTATCCGCTCGTCCGGCAGGCCCGCGCCATGGTTCGCGACGGCGATCTCGGCGACATCCGACTGGTCCAGGTTGAATACGTCTATGGCAACAGCGCCGACACGGTCGAGGGCGAACTCGGAGACCCTCCCAGGCACTGGCATTACCGGCCTGAAAACATGGGCCCTTCGCTGATCCTCGCCGATATCGGCAGTCACGCGCACCACATGGCGCGCTTTGTCACCGGTCTTGAATTCGATCGCGTGATGGCCGACGTCGCTCGGATCGTCCCCGGCCGACAGGCGGACGACCACGCGGCCCTGCTGTTCACGATGAACAATGGCGCTCGCGGAGTGATGTGGATCACCCAATCGGCCGCCGGCGGGGTCAACGGCCTCACGTTCCGGATCTTCGGTTCGCGCGGTGGTTTGCGCTGGAGCCAGGAAACGCCCAATCAATTGCATCATTCCCGCCACCAGGCGCCCGAACTGACCTACGAGCGCGGCGGCCCCGGGCTCAAGCCCGAGGCGATGAGGGCCAGTCACGTCGCGATGGGCCATCCCGAAGGGTACCGAGACGCGTTCGCGACACTTTATGAGGAAGCCGCCGACGCAATCGTGTCGCGCCGGCTCGGTCAGAGACCGGAGCGTCCGCTCATCGATATGCCGACCGTGCTCGACGGGGTTCAGACGATGAAATTCGTCGAGGCCGCGCTCCTTTCGTCGCGCGAGGGACGATGGGCGGCGTGCGAACGCGCGCACTGACGAGCGGGCCGCCTTCGGTGCGAAGCGCGATCCGCGAACGCAGCGCGACGACGCGTTCAGGTGAAGTCTTCAGTTCAGCTTTCGAGCTTTATCGACCGGCCGGTGCGGGCGGACTCGGTCGCGGCATCGGCGAGCCTTTGGGCCAGCAGGCCATCCCAGCCGGACGGAGACGGCGTGGCCCCGCTTGCGACTGCGTCTATGAAATGATCGAGTTCGCGCTGGTAGGCCGGCATATAGCGTTCGAGAAAGAAGTTCAAAAGCGGATCGGTATGAAAACCGGACTGGTCCGCGCATTCGACCGTCGTCAAATGAATATTGGCCGCGCGCAACATGCCCTTCGCGCCGTGAACCTCGATGCGCTGATCGTACCCGTAGGACGCGCGGCGAGAGCAGGAGATCTGACAGATCGCGCCGCGCGCCGTCTTCAGTAGGGCCGCGGCAGTATCGACGTCGCCTTCGGCGCGCACGTTCTTGTCGAAAAGCGCCGAGCCCGCCGCATAGACTTCGACCGGTTCTTCGCCCAACAGAAATCGCGCCAGATCGAAGTCATGGATCATCATGTCGCGAAACAGTCCGCCCGAACGGCGGATATATTCCGCCGTCGGCGGCGCCGGGTCGCGCGAGATGATCGATACGCTCTCGATGTCGCCGATCCGTCCCGCGCGCAACTGCTGTTGCAGCTGGTCGAAACTGGGATCAAAACGACGATTGAAGCCGATCATGAGCGGAATGCCGGCCGGCGCGATCCTTTCGAGACAGGCCGCGATGCGATCGGCGGAAAGATCGACTGGCTTTTCGCACAACGTCGCCTTTCCGGCCCGAGCGGCGGCTTCGATGTAGTCGGCATGGGTGTCGGTCGGAGAACAAATAATGACGGCGTCGATGTCCGGGGACGCGATGATTTCGTCGGCCAACTGTACGCGCGCGCCCGACCCGTCGGCGAGGGCCCTGGCCGCTTGCGGATGCGCATCGGCCACGGCCATCACCTTGCATCTGGAGTTCTGCATCGCCGATCGGGCATGAACCTTGCCAATGCGGCCGCAACCCAGAATTCCGATTCGCAGCATGAGAAATCTCCCGTCAGCGGCGCCGGCAAACCCCCGCCCATTCGCACCACGGCTCCACACTCCCGGAGGCGCAATACCTTTGTCGCCCGCGGAGCCCGTCTTCTCGCGGGGCGCTCCACGCGCGCCCCACGAGTCGGATATGAACTTGGCCCCGAGACTCGGCGCCGCTTACTTGCAGAGCGGCGGCGGATCCGAGGTCACGCCAGCGCAAACCACGGCTTTGGTCGTCCAGCCGACCTTTGTCGGCTCGTCGAGGTTGTTGCGGTCAATCAGATCGACCGGCAGCAAGACGGCGTCCAGCTTGTTGCCCTTGGGCGTGACCACGGAACTCATGCCTTCGACCGGCTTGCCGGCAATCAAGGCAAGCGCAACTTTCGCGGCCGCCTCGCCGAGCGTCATCGAATTTTTCCAGATTGTGAAGGTTTGTTCTCCGCGCGCGATCCGGTTGAGCGCGCCTCCCGCGCCGTCCTGTCCGGAGATGGGAATTTGGAGGCCCTGCTCCTGGAGCGCCTTGGCAACGCCGGACGCCATGCCGTCATTCATCACCATGACGGCGTCGACCTTGTTATGGTTGGCGGTCAGTATCTGCTCCATGTCGGACTTGGCCGTTTCCGGTCGCCAGGAGTCGACGAACTGTTCGCCGACAATCTTTATGGCGCCGGAGTCGACCGACGGCTTCATCTTCTCCATGAAGCCGCCGAACATCGCGAGCGTGTTCGGATCGCCCTTGTCGCCTTTGAGGATGGCGTAGTTGCCCTTGGGCGCGTATTTGAGCATGCCCGCAGCGAGCGAATAACCGACTTGCTTGGCGTCGAAGGACACGTAGAAGACGCCCTTCTCGTCGATCAACTGATCGTAGGCGATGACCGGCACTCCGCTCGCCAGAGCCGCCTTGACCTCCGGGCCGACCGCGGCCTGTCCCGACATGATGATGAGCGCCTTTGGTTGCCGCGTCAGCAGATTTTCGATGTCGGCAATCTGCTTCTCGTCGGAATTGGCGGCATCGGCGGACACATATTCCATGCCCGAGCCTGCCAGGCCCGCCTTGATGCCGGCCTCGTCGATTTTCCAGCGTTCATCGGCGAATTTGAACCAACTGACCGCGACGATGGGCTTGTCGGCGGCTTGCGCCCCTTCCGCGGTCCCCGCGACGATGGCGACGCCCGCCAAAAGTAGGTTGATGATCTTCGGCATGAAGTCCTCCCTGTGTCGACCCCCCTGGCAAGGGATCGCTAGTCTCGCACGAAATGCAAGCGCTTGCACTTTGATCCGCTACCCACTAGTCTGTCAATCGACAAAACCGACAATAAGTCGCAACGTAGCCGTCGAGGCCGGCGCGACTCAGCGTTTCTTTGTTGTCGAACCGGGGAGAAAAACGTCTTGGCGACAACGCGCACTGGCTCGCAAGGCATCATTGGTCGCGCCACGGCGCTCACTGGCGTCGACACGCGCGTGCTGGCGATGCTGGCGGCGCTCGTCGTCGCGGCGATCGTATTCAACGTGCTGACGGACGGCCTGTTCCTGTCGCCTCGAAATCTCTGGAATCTCGCCGTTCAGACGAGCGTCGTCGGGATCATCTCCACGGGGATGGTGCTGGTCATCGTGACGCGAAACATCGATCTTTCCGTCGGTTCGCTGGAGGCGTTTCTCGGCATTTCGGGCGCCTATTTGCAGTTGAACGTCCTGCATATCGGCGCGCCGGGAACGTGGTGGATCTCAATCCTATTTGTGTTGGTCCTCGGCGCCCTGTGCGGCGCGGCGCAAGGGGCGATCACCGCCTATCTGGGCCTGCCGTCCTTCGTGGTGACACTCGCGGGCTTGATGGCGTGGCGCTCGGCGGGTTGGCTGGTGACGCGCGGCGAAACGGTGACGCCGATCGACGAAACCCTGGGCCTGTTCGGCGATGGATCGATCGGAGTGCTATGGAGTTGGATCGTCGCGGCCGCGATTGTGTTGATCGTCGCGGCGCTGATCGCCCAACGGCGCGCTTCGCGCAGCCGCGTAGGATTTGCAAACCGGCCAGTCTGGCTGGATCTGGCGCTCGTCGCAGTCCTCGCGGCGGTCGTCATCGCATTCGCGGCGACCATGAACGCCTACACATACCCGAAAAGCGCCGTTGGCCGCGGCATTCCCGTCCCTGTTGTCATTTTGATCGTCATCGCCGGGGTCATGTCTTTCGTCGGTTCGATGACCCGATTCGGCCGCTACGTCTATGGCTATGGCGGCAATCCCGAGGCGGCGCAGTTGGCGGGCATTCCAACGAAACGGGTAGTCATGATCGCTTTTGCGATCGTGGGCGCTCTCACCGCGATCGGCGCCGTGATCACGACGGCGCGTCTCGACGCCGCGCCGCTTTCGATCGGGCAACTGCTCGAGTTGCAAGTCATCGCGGCCTGCGTGATCGGCGGCACTTCTCTCGCCGGGGGATCCGGAAGCATCTTTGGCGCCATCGTCGGCGCCACATTGATCCAGACTCTTCTCAACGGCCTCGTACTTCTGGGCGTCGAGAGCGCGATGCAGCAAATCGTCGAGGCCATGGTCCTCCTCGCGGCAGTCTGGTTCGACGTCATCTATCAGCGACGCCGACGATGACGCTAGGTCAAGATTCGGAGAGTGAGCCATGACCGTCGACGCTCCGCTCGTTCAAATGCGCGGCATTAGCAAGAGATTCGGCGGCGTGCACGCCGTCGAGGACATGAATCTCACGCTGTATGCGGGGGAGGTCCTGGGGCTGCTCGGGCATAACGGCGCTGGCAAGTCCACGCTGATGAAAATTCTCGCGGGAGCCTATCCGCTCGATGAAGGAGAGATAACCGTCTCGGGCTCTTCTGTTCAGATTTCCAGTCCGCGCGACGCCAAGCGCGTGGGAATTGAAGCCATCTATCAGACGCTCGCCTTGGCTGATAATCTGAGCGCCACGGCGAACATCTTTTTTGGCCGGGAGATTGTGAATCGCTTCGGAATGCTGGACGAAGCACGCATGGAGAGGGACGCGATGTCGGTCGTCCAGCGCCTAAACCCGCATTTCCAGAACTTTCATGCTCCGGTCGGCAGCCTCTCCGGCGGCCAGCGGCAGGCGGTGGCCATTGCGCGAACGTTGCAGTTCAACGCCAAAATCATCATCATGGACGAGCCAACCGCGGCGCTCGGACCGCACGAGACCCAGATGGTTGGAAATCTCATTCGTCAACTGAAGTCCGAAGGTATCGGCATCATCATGATCAGTCATGACCTGCACGACGTTTTCGATCTTTCTGATCGCGTGAGCGTCATGAAGAACGGCCGTCATGTCTGGACCGGCCGTGTGGCCGACACGACCAAGGACCAGGTACTGGAAATGATCATTCTCGGCAAGTTGCCAGATGGGTCCTATGCGCCAGGAGTCGTTTCGGATTTCGGCTAGAGGGGTCACCGCAGATCCTTTCCAAAATCCTAGGTTAACGGCTATCGCGTAAACCCCTTGCCATTCTAAAGAGTTAGACAACCGAGTGCGAAACAGACGATCGTCAATCTTTGTCTAGGCCCATTACGTGACGGTTCGAAGCCCCACTGGGGCGACGAGTTGGTATTTGGTCAATGCGCGCCATCTCCCATATCTGCCGGTCGATGATCTGGTGGCCGGAAGCCGAGGCCAGCTCCACCTGTCGGTCCTTCTTTGCCGGAAAGAGGGCCTACATGCCGCATGGCTTTCAAGTGCCGCTTTGGGTCGTGCTTTCGTGTCAGGCAGCGATGGCGCTCGGCACGCTGTTCGGTGGCTGGCGCATCGTCCACAGGATGGGTTCGAAGATCACCCGGTTAACGCCCATGCTTGGCTTTTGCGCCGAAACCGGCGGCGCAATTACGCTGTTCATGGAGACCGCGCTCGGCTTTCCAGTCTCCACGACCCACACCATCACCGGCGCTATCGTCGGCGTCGGCGCCGCGCGTCGAACCTCGGCGGTGCGTTGGAACGTGGCGCAGAGCATTGTCGTCACCTGGGTGCTGACACTGCCCGCCGCCGCCGCCATCGCGGCAGCAGTATATTGGGCGTCCAATTCGCCGAGCTAACTTTAGGCGCAAGGCGGACCAAACTATGAGACCGAAGATTATTCCCGAATATGTTCGTTTGCGGGAACATCGGCGTGAGCTGATGACCGGAGGTGGCCAGTCTGGTTTCGTGGCGCCGTTGAAAGAAGGCGACATTGTACAGCAGCGATCCCGATCTGCGGCGAATCGCCAAGACGCAACTCGCCGGAGGGTACGCGTAGCGTGCTTGCGTTGGCGGGTCG
>Ga0302320_10007548_pt1 | contig 23915 bp, 21 predicted proteins | sample Bog_T0_3_FD_202130 | JGI IMG/M metagenome (GOLD analysis project Ga0302320, IMG submission 202130) | Peat permafrost microbial communities from Stordalen Mire near Abisko, Sweden - Bog_T0_3 | ecosystem: Environmental > Terrestrial > Soil > Wetlands > Peat | place: Sweden: Abisko, Stordalen Mire...
ACATTCGGGCCGGCTTTTGATGAGCTGAATTTTTCTGAGGCTCTGAAAACGCTTTGGGTTTTGGTGGCGGAGACCGATGGTTATCTGACGGCGAATGCGCCGTGGAAGAAGCCGGCGGATCGGTCAGACGCCGAGCATCAAGCGCATCAGGCGCGGGTGCTGGCTACGGCGGCCGAGGCTATCCGCGTGATCACGGCGCTGGTTTATCCCATTTTGCCGGTGGCGGCGGGAAAGGTCTGGCGGCAGCTTGGACAGGGCGAAATTGAGGACGCGGCGAAGCAGGCATTTTTGACACAACTCGCATGGGGCGGATTGAAGGCCGGAACGAAATTTGGAGAGCCCGCGCCGCTGTTTCCCCGCGCGGAGAAGGACACTGTAGAGCGTATGCAAAATCTTGAAGACCAGAACAGCAAGAGCGTTATTGAGGCGGCGAGCGGCCAGGAGAGCGCGGCAAAGTCGGCTCCGGAAGCTCCTCCATCGGCTTTGGCAATCAGCCCTATTCCTGAGCCACCAGCGCCCACGGTGGCCCCGGCTCATGTGGTTGGCTCAGTGAAGCCGCCAACTATGAGCGCTGAGGCACCGGCTGAGGGCTCAGTGAAGCCGCCGACGATGAGCGCAGAAGCACCGGCTGAGGGCTCGGTAAAGCCGCCGACGATGGCTACTGAGGCTCCGGCTGAGGGCTCAGTAAAGCCGCCAACGACGAGCGCTGCGGCTCGCGCCGCGGAACAGACGGTTGCCGCGCCTTTGCCGCCGGCGGTTCAAGAGAAGCAGCACATCACGATTGACGACTTTGTGAAGGTGGATTTGCGGGTGGCACAGATTCTGGTGGCGGAGCGGGTGCCGAAGGCCGACAAGCTGCTGCGGCTGGAAGTGGATTTGGGTTACGAGAAGCGGCAGATCCTGGCCGGAATCGCGCAGTACTACGAGCCGGAGAAGCTGGTTGGGCGCAAGATCGTGATCGTGGCCAACCTGGCTCCGCGCAAGATGAGGGGGCTGGAGTCGAACGGGATGTTGCTGGCCGCTTCGCTCGAGGATGGGGCGCCGGTGCTGGCGGGATTTCTGGAAGAGGTACCGCTGGGGGCGCGGCTGAAATAAGCACCTGCGGTGCGGCTAACTGCTCGCTGCTCGCTCGCATGGGGTTCGTGGCTCCCAGGGCTCAAAGTCGAGACCTGGGGGCACCCGGCTGAAATGAGCTTCGATTGGGATTTTCAGGGTGCAGGGCGTATCATTGCCCAATACACATAAATCGTGCCATACTTACACATCGAGAGGCGCGGCTTATGCGGACCAATATCGAGATCGACGACGAATTGATGACGAAAACCATGGCTGCAACCAACACCACCACCAAAAAGGCGGCAGTGGAAGCCAGTATGCACTTGGCTGTTCGGCTCAAAGCGCAGGAAGGCCTTCGTGCGCTGCGCGGCAAAGTGGTTTGGCGCGGCCACGACGACAACTGGCTCGCCACCGACGAGGAGATCCTGAAGGAACGGCGCTTGGCGGAACAGGATGCAGCGCCAGGAAGCGCGCATCTGCCAGCAGTGGAGCAGCAACCAGCCACTCCCGCAGAACCGGCTAAACCATGGTGATAGTCGACTCTTCGGTGCTCATCGACTTTTTGGCCTACAAACATAACGAGCAAACCGATTGGCTGAACCTACGCATTGGCTTAGAGCCGATCGGAATCACCACGCTCATATTGAGTGAGGTGCTACAGGGCATTCGCAGCGACAAACGCTTCGCTGAGACAGTGGATGCGCTCAGCCAGTTTGTACTCTTCGAAACCGGCAGTAGCGGACTGGCTATCGCCTCGGCACAGAATTACCGTAGACTGCGTGAGCTTGGCGTCACAGTCCGCAACACGGTTGACACGTTTGTCGCCACCTTTTGCATCGAGGAAGGCCATGAATTGCTCCACCACGACAGCGACTTTGACCACTTCAAAAGGCACTTGGGGTTGCGCGTGGTCGACCCGCTGACGATTGCGCTGAACTGATTTCATGTGTTTCGGGGTCCATTTGCTGATCGATTCTCACGCACACCTGGATAGCGAGCGCTACGCGGATGACCGCGCGGCGATGCTGGGGCGCGCGTGGGAGGCTGGGGTGGGCGCGGTGCTGTCAATCGGCATTGGCGAGCAAGCGGCTGGGATGGGACGGGCGCTTGATATTTGCCGCCAGTTCAATGGGCAGCCTGGTGTTCCAAAGCTCTACGCCAGCGCGGGCGTTTATCCGCACAACACGCATGAATTGAATGAGGAAGTTCTCGGCAAACTGGACAGCCTGCTGGGGGAGCCGGAGGTGATTGCCTGCGGGGAGATCGGGCTGGACTACTACCACGAGGGCGCACCGCGCGAGGTGCAGCGCGAGGGGCTAGTCAGACAATTAGAAATTGCGGCGGCGCGCAAGCGGCCCATCCTGATCCATTGCCGGGGCACGGACGAAACGACGGACGCGTGGGAGGATCTTTTCCGGGTTTTGGAGGAGCATTGGCGGCCGACGGGCCTGGGCGGAGCGATGCACTGTTTTGGCGCGGGTTGGGAGGAGGCGCGGCGATCTCTGGACATGGGTTTCCTGGTTTCGTTTGCCGGAAATCTCACTTATCCCAAGGCGCAGGCGCTGCGCGATGTGGCGGCGCGGATGCCGCTGGACGGGATTCTGGTGGAAACGGACGCGCCGTGGCTGGCTCCGACGCCGGATCGAGGCAAGCGCAATGAGCCGGCCTGGGTGGTGCGTACCGCGCTGGTTTTGGCCGAGGCCTCAGGCAGGGAGAGCGACGAAATCGCTGTTGCAACGACGAGGAACTTTTTCAGGCTGTTTCAGCTATCCGCACCGGATTCAATGACAAAACCGAGGGCCGGCGTGGGAAACTGATAGAAGCGCCGCGGCACGGATACGGCGGATTTTGCAAGTGTATGAGGACGGGGAATTATGGCCCAGGACAATTCGTTTGACATCGCCAGCAAGGTGGACCTCCAGGAGGTTCGCAACGCCATCGACCAGGCGCTCAAGGAGGTTCGCCAGCGCTTTGACCTGAAGGACTCGCATTCCGAGATCACGCTGGAGGGCAATGACGCGATCCAGCTTGCGTCGGCGGGCGAGTACAAACTCGAGGCGGTAAAGGAGATCCTGGGCCAGAAGCTGGTGAAGCGCGGGGTTTCACTGAAGAATCTGACTTACGGCAAGCTGGAGCCGGCGGCTGGGCAGAGCGTGCGGCAGAAGATCAGCCTGCAGCAGGGCATTCCGACCGACAAGGCCAAGGAAATTGTGCGGCTGGTCAAGGATTCAAAGAGGAAAGCGCAGGCCAGCATCCTGGGAGATACGGTGAGGGTGTCGAGCAAGGATCGCGACGAGTTGCAGGCCATTATCGCCCTGCTGCGGGGCAGAGATCTGGGCGTGGAACTGCAGTTTACGAACTATCGCAGCAATTGAACGGAAAGCAAACGAGAGCGCGCTCGGACAGAATGACAGCATCGGCCTGTGGAAACTGGTCAAAATGCTATAGAATCGGAGAGCTTTGAGCACATTGACCATAGCGACGGCGAGGGAGGTTTTCGAGCTGCTTCGGGAAGACCTTGTCGCGATCGAGCAGGAGCTGGGGCGGGACGCTGCATCGAGCGTGAGCACGATTACGGAGATTGCCGAATACCTGCGCGAGGGCGGCGGCAAGCGCATACGGCCATCGCTGCTGCTGCTGGCGGCGCACCAGTTGGGCTACGCGAGCCAGGGCGCGATACGCCTGGGAGCGGTGGTGGAGATGGTGCACACCGCAACGCTGGTTCACGACGACATTATCGACGGGGCGGACACGCGGCGCGGCCGGCCCTCGGCCAACACCACCTGGGGCAACGAAAAATGCGTACTGGCGGGCGACTGGCTTTACATGCAGGCCTTCAAGGTGGCGCTCGAAGAGAAGAACCTGCGGGTGCTGGAGCTGCTGATCGGGCTGACGCAGCAGATGGTGGAGGGCGAGCTGCTACAGATTCAAAAGCTCGGCAAGGCGGTCTCCGAGGCCGAGTACTACGACCTTATTTTTCGCAAGACTGCGTGTCTTTTCGCGGTATCGATGCGGCTGGGCTCGGTGCTGGCGGGGGCGACGGAGGCGCAGGAGACGAGCCTGGCCACATATGGGCGCGCGGTGGGGCTGGCCTTCCAGATTGTGGACGACGTGCTGGACCTGACGGCGACCGAGGAAGTTCTGGGCAAGCCGGTGGCCAGCGATCTGCGTGAGGGCAAAGCCACGCTGGCGGTGATTCACGGATTTGACCACGGTACGGCGGCGGATCGCAAAGCGATTCAGCGGGTGCTGGACGACCGCAGCTTTGAGAACATCAGCAGGCAGCAGATTCAGGAGATCCTGGTGCGCAACGGGTCTGTTGAGTATGCGATGGCTGCGGCGGACCGGTACGCGGAACAGTCGCGCCAGGCGCTGGCGCCGATGGCCGACTCCGACTTCAAGCGCGCGCTGCTGTGGGTTCCCGATTTCGTGGTGGCGCGGGAGAAGTAGATGGCGCTCGGCAAAAAGGGAAATCGCAAATCAGGAAAATCTTTATGGGCCGAGGTCGACGGCTACTTCGGGGAGCTGTTGGCTCCTCCGGATGCCGGGCTTGACGCCGCGCTTGCGGCCAATCGCAAGGCCAAGCTTCCGGCCATCGACGTATCACCGCTCCAGGGCAAGTTTCTAAAAGTTCTGGTCCAGATGACGCAGGCGCGGCGCGTGCTTGAGATTGGCACGCTGGGCGGCTATAGCACCATCTGGATGGCTCGCGCGCTGCCCGCGGACGGGCGCATCGTCTCGCTCGAATTCAACCCGAAACATGCGGATGTGGCGCGCGCCAACCTTGAAAACGCCGGGCTGCTGGATCGCGTGGACCTGCGCGTTGGCCCCGCCCTCGACAGCCTTCCGATGGTCGAATCCTCAGGCGCCGGGCCCTTCGATCTGATTTTTGTCGACGCCGACAAGGCGAGCAATCCGCAGTACCTGGAGTGGGCTTTGAAGCTGGCGAGGCCGGGAACGGTGATTGTTGTCGACAACGTGGTGCGGCAGGGCAGGATAATCAACGCTGAGAGCACCGATCCCGACATCCAGGGGACGCGGCGCTTCACGGAGATGCTGGCCGCAGAGCCGCGCCTGAGCGCCACGGTGCTGCAAAACGTGGGCGTGAAGGGTTACGACGGGTTTGCGATCGCGGTGGTGCTGCGCTGAATTCTCATCGGAGCGCCCCGCAAGGTGAGAAAAACATTCGCAATCAATGAAGTTCGGCGGCCATGTTTCGGGTTGAGGCGGTAGAATTCTCTGCAACATGAACGAGCGTCTTGAGAAGATACGCCAACTTCTGAGCGAACTGGAAGTTGAGTTGAAGGCGGGAGCTCCGGCGGGAGACCGCGATTTTTCCGCGCTGGAACTGCCGCTCATCATCCAGCAGATCGTCGACGACCTGCAGCCGCTGCTCACGCCTTACGATGCGGCGTTCTACTGGTTTCTGTTTCGTCATTCCATTGCCAAAGACGGCGCTCCGCATCTGCGGGTGAGCAACCGGCAATTGCGTACCGCGGTTGTCAAATCGTCCTACTCGCAGGCCGAGGAGAATCCCGTTTCGCTGGGGAAGGTGCAGGAGACATTGCGCGCGCTCGAGAGCATCGGCGCGATTCGGAAAGAGGGCGAACCCAACCGCGACGGCACGCTCTACCGTGTATTCATCCCCGGCGAGATCGAGGCTTGCCGTCGATACCGCGAAGAGCGCAGGACATCGGAGCAGCAACTCAAGTTTCCCTCAGCAGGCATCGAGGTCGGATAGAGCGCATTTCTCACAAATGGCGTGAATGCCTGGAATTCAAGACTCCTCGAGATTACTGAGGGTCTGGAGACCCTCAGTACAACCGGTCTGGAGACCGGCGCTACGATTCTTGGCGGTTTGTGGCGAGGATGTCTTGTAAATCAGGGGCGGTGGTGAGATCGGGCTGCATATTGCTCAACCTTCGGCCATCAATGCCCGCAGCGCTGCGGCGTAGTGAGCGGGCAGCGGCTTCTTGTTGAGCTGGTCGTCGCAAACGACGTGCACCGTTTCGCCCTCGGCGAGGAGCTTGCGCTCTTTTTCGTTTTGGTTTGGCTTGCGGTAGATCTGGTAGGCGAACTTGATGACCGAGTTCCGGAGCAGGGCGGGGCGCGTTTCGATCAGGATTTGATCGTCGTAGCGGGCTGGGGAGCGATAGCGACAGCGGGCCTCAACAACGGGCAGAATGCACTGATGATCAATCTCCAACTGGCTGTAGGCAAGGCCGAGGGAGCGCAACAGCTCGACGCGGCCAATCTCAAACCAGACCAGGTAGTTGGCATAGTAGACAATGCCCATCTGATCGGTTTCTGCATACCGCACCCTGACTTCGGTGGTAACAGGCATAGTTGGCTCTCGAAATGCAGGTTTCAGGTTTCAGGGGTCAGGTTTCAGGTTTCAGGGATCAGTCCGATCGCTGGTCCTGAACGCAGATTTCCAAACCTCGAAAACCGGTCAAACGCAACTGATCCCTGAAACCTGATCCCTGTATTTCACGGTTTGATGTGGGTGAACATGGGTAGCTTGGTGACGTCGCTGAAGATGATGAAGACCATGAAGGCCATGAGCACCATAAAGGCCGCCTGGTAGATTCGTTCCTTGACCAACACGTTGATGTCGTGGCGCAGGAGGCTCTCGATGAGGAGGAAGAGAATCATGCCGCCGTCGAGGATGGGGAAGGGAAGCAGGTTGACGATGCCGAGGTTGAGGCTGATCATGGCGGCCAGGCCGAATTTCGGCTGCCACCCTTTCATCTCGGCCGCATCGCCGGCCATGCGGGCCATTCCCACGGGACCCTGGAGCTGGGAGATGGAAACGCGGTGGGTGAAGAGCCGTTTCAACACCTCGACGATCAGGGTGGAGTTGTCTCTGCAGAAATCCACGGACTTGCTGACGGCCTGATTCAAAGGGAGCGGCAGGTTGCGGTAGGAGGGCGGGACAGGAGCAAAGCCGAGCTTCCATTCGGTATCGAGTTTGGCAGGGTGGGCAGTCATGTAAAGCATTTCGCCGTGGCGCAGCACAGTGAGCTGAATCGGCTTGCCCTGCCCGGTTTGCATGTAGGCGAGCAGCGTGTTGGTGGTGTGGAAAGCGTGACCGTCCACGGCTGCAATGGCATCACCGGGGCGCAGGCCGGCATGTTCAGCCGGCATATCCGGCTGGACCTCAGAGACTGCAATCGGCCCGAACTGATACTGCGGCAGAAGCCCCTCGTCGCCAGGGTCGAAGTCGTCGTTTTTGGCTGAGGGCGGGATGTGCAGGGTGAGCGCCAGCGTGTTGCCATTGCGCTCCACGGTCATGGGGACCGGCTGGTTTGCATTCAGCCTGGAGTGCACATAAATGGCGTCCCAGTCGGGATTGCCGACGGAGTCAAAGCGCTGGATCACGTCGCCGGGCAGAATTCCCGCCTGGGCGGCGGCGGAGCCGGGAGTGACCCACTCGACGGTGGTGGACTTGACTTCGACCGATTGAACTTCATTGATCCAGCCGAAGTAAAAGACCATGAGGGCCATGGCCAGAACGAAGTTGGAGGTGGGGCCGGCGAGGCCGATCAGCATGCGCTGCCAGCGGGGATGGGAGGTAAATGCGCCGGGGTCGTCGGGCAGGACCTGCGCCTGGCTGCCGGGCGCCTCCAGATTCTGTTCCGCGCTCTCGCCGGTCATCTTGACAAAGCCGCCGAGTGGAAGCAGGCAAACCTTGTAATCCGTCTCTCCGTGCTTGAAACCAAAGAGCCGCGGCCCGAAACCGAAGGAGAATGCCTCAACGCGGACGCCGCAAAGCTTGGCGACGATGAAATGTCCCAGCTCGTGCACCACGACCATGAAGCCGATCAAGACGATAAACGCAACGGCGGAAACCAGAAATTCATGCATAGATAAGCAGCAGTTCCTTTGAAACGCCTTCCGACCTATAGCGCAACGACCGAACTTAACCGGAGGCCGCGGCGGAGGGCAAGAATGGGGTACCCGATGTGAGTGCTTTCAAGCCCGGATCACCGATCCAGCAGCGCATGAGCCATTTGACGCGCTTCCCGGTCGGCGGCGAGCACTTCCGCGATGGTGGCGGGATGCGCCTCCGGCGTGGATGCGAGCACCCTTTCAATTGTACGCGGGATTCCCATGAAGGGGATGCGGCGGTCCAGGAATGCTTCGACGGCGACCTCGTCGGCGGCATTGAGGGCGATGGCGTGCGCGCCGCCCTTTTCCGCGGCTTCAAAGGCCAGCCGGAGGCAGGGAAAGCGCTCGAAATCGGGCTCTTCGAATTCGAGATGGCGCAGAGCGGCCAGGTCGAAGGTAAGCGTGGAGGCAGGCCGCTCAGGATAAGCGAGGGCGTAGAGGATGGGCAGGCGCATGTCGGTGACCGAGATTTGGGCCAGGATCGAGCCGTCGACGTATTCCACCAACGAGTGCACGGTGGATTGGGGATGGACGATGACCCGCACCTGGCTGGGCGGCACGTCGAAGAGGCGGCAGGCCTCGATGATCTCCAACCCCTTGTTCAACATGGTTGCCGAGTCGATGGTGATGCGGCGGCCCATGACCCAGGTGGGATGCTTGAGGGCCTGCTCGGGGGTGATGGAGGCGAACTGGTCGAGGGGGAGCCGGCGGAACGGGCCGCCTGAGGCGGTGAGCCAGATGGTCTTGACCTCAGCGTGCGTGCCGACGCGGAGGCACTGGTGAACGGCATTGTGTTCGCTGTCGATGGGCAGGATGGGCACATTGTGGAGACGAGCCGCATGGGTGAGGATTTCGCCGGCGGCGACCATGCACTCCTTGTTGGCCAGGCCTATGGGCTTTCCAGCCAGGATGGCGGCATGGGTGGCTTCAAGGCCTGCGACGCCGACGATGGCGGAGACCACGAAATCGGCATCAGGGTGCGTTGAGACGGCGACGGTGCCGGCGGTTCCATGGACCGTTTCGATTCCGCTTACGCCTGCCTGAAGGAGGCGCGCGGCGAGTTGGCCGGCGAGTTCCTCGGTGGCCATGGAGACGATCGTCGGCCTCCAGCGCAGCGCCTGAGCGAAAGCCTCGTCGAGGTTGCGCCCGCAGGCCAGCGCGGCCACCCCGTAGCGCTCAGGGAACTGCTCGACGATGGAGAGTGTGCTCTGACCGATGGAGCCGGTGGAACCGAGAATGGCGAGTCGCTTCAAGATATTGAAATTGCCCTAAAACCGTTGGTGAATAACCTGAGCGTACCACAGCACGGGAGCGGCCAGCAGGAGGGCGTCTATGCGGTCGAGCACGCCGCCGTGTCCGGGCAGGAGACTGCCCGAGTCCTTTACGCCGGCTGAACGTTTGAGGGCCGACTCGGCCAGGTCGCCCACCTGGGCGGCCACGTTTACCACCACGGCGAGCAGCAGCCAGTACGCAAGTTCATCGGGAAAAGAAAGGATGGCCGAGGGCCAGCGGGTCTGCAGCAGAGAGAGCTCGGGTGAGGCCGACGGCTGCTGGAGCAGAGTGGCCAGGCCCACCAGCAATCCGGCCGCCGCGAGGCTGCCGGCTACGGAACCGATGGCGCCCTCCCAGGTCTTGTTGGGGCTGAGGGTGCGCGCGAGCTTGTGCCGGCCCCAGGCGCGGCCAACGTAGTAGGCCACGGTATCGCCAGCCCAGACCACGCAGAGCAGAAACGCCACCAGGGAGGGGCCGCCGGCGCGCAGCGAAGGCAGGGCCAGCAGGGTAAAGCCGATGTAAAACATGCAGAAGACGGAGGCCGAGGCGTCTGCCATGACTTTCTCGACGGGTCCGCGGAAGGTGCAATAAACCAGCAAGGCGAGGCAGAGCGCGCCGAAGATGGCCGCCGTCGATTCCAATTCCGGCCATTGCAGGTTTCCGGCAAAGAGCGCGAGCATGGCCACCACTACGGCGACGCGGGGCGGATTGGCGTTACCGTGCTGGGTGAGGCCGAGATACTCCCAGGCGGCGAGGGCGGCGACAGCGGCCACGGCCAGCGAAAAGAGCCACTGCCATCGCGGCCCGAGAAAGACCAGAACGAGGACGAGGGGAACCAGAACAAGAGCGGTGAGTACGCGTTTCATTCAGGGTAGAGGATACACCGGCGACCCTCAACTAAAGGTCTAAGTAAATCTTCCCAGGCCTATACGGGGGCAATAAACAGATTGTCTATCTGTCTTGATATTTTGGCTATTTATTGCTATAAATATCTTAGCTCGCGACACATTGCGCTTCTTTGGGAGCAGAAAGAGGAATCGAATGAACCATGGTCTGAGCGATCAAGTGCGCAATGTGGCGGCAGACAAATACGTGCAGCCAGCTATCCGCGCGGGTAAGTTGAGATTTTCGGTTGCAGTTCGGGACCTGATGCGGCATTTGGAGCCTTTGGGGTTCCCAGCCAGGAATTGGCCTCAAATTTGTACGGCAATCCAAGCCGAAAAATTTCTGCGCGCTCATGGGATAGAGATCGAAGCGGTCGATGGTCCGCCCAAAAAGCAGAGCCCGACTGTCGTTGTCAGGTATCGTGTACGGGGAACTTCAGCCGAGTCAGGCACGGTCGAAGTGAGAGGGAACCGCGAACTTGAATCGCGACCGGACGAAGAAGATCCCGCTGCTCGAGCATTAAGACTTACCGAAAAACTGCGCGGCCTCTTGAAGGAGGAATTCGCGGCATACGGCGGCGGCGAGGCTTTCCTGCGGTGGGTCAGATCGGAAGATGAGGACGCGGGATGAGCCGGATCTACTGGGATACGATGCTCTTCATTTATCTGCTGGAGGATCACCCCGTATTCTCGTCGCGGACGCGGGAGCTCCTGGAGCGAGCGTACAAGCGCGGCGACTCCCTTTATACGAGTTACCTTGCCCTTGGCGAGATGATGGCAGGCGCCGCAAAATCGCCACATCCGAAAACTGCTGCTGCCATTGCGGAAACCATCAGAGAAATGGGGTTCTCATTTCTTCCCTTTGACGGAGGTGCTGTCGCTCCGTTCAGCACTTTGCGATCGCAACAGAAGTTGAAGATCGCCGACTCCATTCACCTGGCTTGCGCAGCCTCGGCCGGCGTCGATCTATACCTGACCGGGGACACACAACTTTTCAAGCTCGATGTGGCGGGAATCCAGTTCATCGCCGATTTCAATTCGCCAATTCTCTGAGTTTCCGGCGAGGGTGATGAGTGCGCTGCCCTTTTTCCCCGCACCACCCCGGATTCTTGCGGCTAGACAGGTTGCGGGAAAAGGGCATGAGCCAGCTGCTTCGGTAAGGAGAGACCAGCAGGGGTTAAAGCCCGTCCTTTATTTTGAGGCATTTGCGGCAGTCAGGGCTGAAGCCCTGACCTACCAGTCGGGCCCTGTTACAAACCTTCTAAACACGCCGCCCATATTGAGTTTTTCCGCAGCCTGTAAAGCCCGCGTTGATATTGCTGATGTTGTGCCAGGGATAAATCGCTGGCCTACCGCCCGAGCGAGTTTCTCCGCAGCTTGAAGAGCCTGTCAACTGGCGGCGATGCGGATCTGCTCGGGGTCTTGCTCGACTTCGCCGCCGGCTTCGCCGATGCCGCCGTAACGGCGCTCGCGTTGCTGGAAGGCGGCGATGGCCTCGAGCAGGTGGATGCCGCGAAAGTCGGGCCAGAGCCGCTCGGTGACGAAGATCTCGGTATAAGCGATCTGCCACAGCAGGTAATTGGAGAGGCGCATCTCGCCGGAGGTGCGGATGAGCAGATCGGGGTCGGGCATGTGGGCGGTGTAGAGATGGCGGTGGATGTCCTCTTCGGTAATGCGGTCGGGGCTGATGTGCTTGAGCTTCATTTCGGCGGCGAGGCCGCGGAAGGCGTCGACCAGCTCGGAACGACCGCCGTAGTTCAATGCCAAGGTGAGGGTGGTGCCGGTGTTGCGCGCCGTGGCGTCTTCAACCCAGCGCATCTTGTCCTGCACCTCGGGGGGAAGGTCGTGGGTGCGGCCGATGTAGCGCATGCGCACGTTGTTGTCCATCATGCGCTGGAGGTTGCTTTCAAGGTAGCTTCTGAGCAGGCGCATGAGGAAGCTGACCTCAGCGGGGGGCCTGCGCAGGCTGTTTTCGAGGGAAAAGGCGTAGAGGGTGAGCCAGGGCAGGCCGATGCGGGAGGCTGTTTCAGTGACAAGTTGTACGCTTCGCGCGCCCTGCTGGTGGCCCAGGAATCGCTTGAGGGAGCGGCGGCCGGCCCAGCGCCCATTGCCGTCCATGATGATGGCGACGTGCTGGGGCAGGCGCTCGGGCTTGAGCGTGGCATAGACAGCCTGCTCCTCAAGGGTCAGTTCATGAATGCGCAGCGTGCCGGAAGGGTGCAAAGGACTCGCCTCAACAATGCGATTGCGGTTCCCACGCTGACGCCCGGAGAACAATTCAAAAAGAAAGCGGACAAAGTGTGTTCGAGCCAAGGAGAAAGGAACCACCCAGCCCAGTTACCAGTCTCCGCCCGGCGTGGGACGCTCCGACTCCTGGAGCCGGAGTGTAACATCATCGACCCTAGCATAAGCGTCCGAGGGCTGCAATCGCCTGAAGGTTCGGCGCGCCGGCCGAGCGAGGCCGGAGGCGAATGTACCGCGACCTGCGGCCCGAAACGGTTCGGGAAGCGGTTCGGGCCGGCGGCCGGTATTTTCCGCGCGGGTTCGCTACGCGGAACGCCGGTGGCCGGAAGCCATATCTTTGACCGAGCTATAAATCAGCGTACGGTGGAGCGAATCGAGATGGGGCAGCAGGGCGGCGATCTCAGCGAGGAGGGGGTCGCTCAGAATTGCGTTCACTTCATCCTCGCGGCGGCTGCGGGCGTCGCGGACCAGTTGGCACACATCCACTTCCAGAGCCGAGGCGAGCCGCTCGAGCGATCCGAGCGTGGGAATCGCCTTGCCGTTTTCGATTTTGGAAATATATGTGCGCGGCACCTGCATCCGGCCCGCGAGCTGGCGCTGGCTGAGGTGGCGTGCGCGGCGGATGTCGCGCACCTGCGCGGCCACCTGCAAGCCGGCCTCAGTGCAGGAATGCACCGGCTGGCTGGACACCAATTGCGGCGCCAGGTGGACAGGCTCCTCGATATCGAGGGGTTTATGGCATTTTCTGCAAAGGGAGTTGGTGGTTCTGTACTGCATGAGCCTGCAGTACTCGCATCGCACTACTTCGCGTGTTTCCACGCTCACAAGAGTGGTTGCCATGGGTCATTTGCGGAGCGCCAGAGCATGGACTCCGGGGTGCTTAATGCACCACGATAGGTGATACTGTGGAGGAAATGAACCATAATTGTCAAGTAGAAACTTGGAGTCACTCCTAAGATTCTCCTATCATACTACTGAAAAACCCGAAGAAAGACGAACCAAGATGAGCAACCGAGGAGGAAAAGAAAAATGAGTGCAGCCAATACCGACCATGGGCGCGCAGAGGCCTGGGAACTACTGACGGAGTGGACGGCGAGCGAAAGCCTGCGCAAGCACGCGCTGGCGGTGGAGGCCTGCGTGGTGGCCTGCGGGGAAACGGAAGCCGATCTCCTGGGCCTGACCGGGGAAGAACGGGCCGCGCTGCTGGAGCTTTATTCGACCACCGCGCTGCTGCATGATTTCGACTACGAGCGTCACCCTACGGCGGAGGAACACCCGTTTGTGGGGGTGCGCGAGCTGGAGCGGCTGGGCTGGCCAGAGGAGATGCGGACGGCGATTCTGGGTCACGCTCAGTACTCCGGCGTGGCTCGCGCAACGCATTTGGCCAAAGCGCTGTTCGCGTGCGACGAAGTCTCGGGTTTTCTGACTGCCTGCGCGCTGGTGAAGCCGAGCAAGGCGATCGCCGACGTGGAGGTGGCAAGCGTGCGCAAGAAGATGAAGGACAAGGCATTTGCCAGGGGCGTCAACCGCGAGGACGTGATCCGGGGCGCGGCGGAGCTGGGCGTTGAACTCGACGCGCACATCGCGTTTTGCATTGAGGCGATGAGGAAGAGGTCGGGGGAACTGGGGCTGTAAAAGAGCCTGCTACTTCGACGAGCCAATTGTTCGCAGCCACCCGGATAAAACCGCCGCGGCGATCAGGAGCGCGGCCACCACGGCCATTGACAACACTTTTCGAATACGCGTTTGGAGCAATTCGCGAAAATAGCATTGTTCCGGGTCGGCAGGGTTATAGCGAATGCCGATCCTTGAGTCCTGAACTAGTTGAAAGAGTGGAGAGTCCACTTGGACGGTGAATGAAGCCCTGTGCTTCTCGCCAGCGCTGTCGCTCCAAACGATGACGTCGTCGCTGTGGCTGTAATCATGGCCTCTGGACTCGTGGAATGTTGGGTCACTTAGCTCGACCGTAGCTTTGGCCTCAACCCACTTGTCGTATCCGCGCAGCCGCTCCCATAGTTCGATCAGCATAGTTGCCTTCACTCTAGCATGGACTGCGGAGGCGTCGGCGTTGGCCAGATCGCTCGAATTGCCGAAGTTGATCAGAGCGCCCTCGCCTTTCGCTGCCGATGAGAGGCAAGGCGGGGGCGATCGGGCTGTGGTTCAACGGAGAGTGGGCGTGGAGCAGAGGGTTTTTCAGAGCTGAGGATCGAGAAGATTCAAAACAGCGACTTGACGTTCAACGTGAGAGTGGCCTGATGCGCGAGCGTCTGGGATCCGTTGGTGGCGACCGCGTTGACGGTGATGGTTTGCGGGCCGAGCGGCGTTCCACCCAACAGGGAGCGTGATCCGCCGCATCCGCCGAGGGCGGTCATCCCCGCAAGCAGCAGCAGAACAAGCGCGAAGAACCTGGACCAGGCCTTGCGGCGCGCGGGAACAAACAGCAGGAACAGCCCAGCCAGCGCTGTTGCGCCGGCTCCCGAAGCAATAACGAATGCGCTTGCGGGTTGGCCGGGAGCGGTGGTTTGAACGGTCAGCGTCGAGCTTCCCGTAGCGTTGATGCTCGCGGGAGAGAAGCCGCAGGTGGTCGCGGCAGGCAATGCGGAACAACTGAGAGCGACGGGCAGATTGAAGTCTGCGCCGGGCGTGATGGTGACGGTGAAGGCCGCCGATTCACCGGTGTCGACAGACTGCGAGGCCGGCGCAACAGCGATGCTGAAGTCCGCCTGAGAGATGGTCTCGACCACAGCGTTCGAGGCGCATGCGGCGAATTGCGTATCGCCCGCGTATTGAGCCGTGATGCTGTGCCGGCCAACGCTCAGGCTGCTGGTGGAATAAGTGGCTGTGCCGGAGGCGAGCGTTGCCGTTCCAAGCGGTACAGTGCCGTCAAAAAAGGAGACTGAGCCGGTTGGGGTTTCCGCGGCGCCGCTCACCGCGACCGTGAAGGTTACATTGGCGCCAAAGGCCGCGGGATTAGGCGACGCGGTGAGAAGAGCGGTGGTTGCCGCCGGTGCGGGATTTACCGTGACCTGGGCGGGCGGAGCGGACACTGAAGGCGCATCGAGCGAAGAGCCGCCATAGCCGGCGGTGATGGAGTAGACGCCCACGGGCGGGGTCAGCGTGAGCGTGGCGATGCCGCTCGGGTTCAGCGTTGCTGTGCCCAGCGGGGTGGTTCCATTGAGGAAGGTGACGGTTCCGGTGGGAGTGGCGCAGGTTGCCGCAGACGCGTTGGCGGTGAGCATGAGCGTCTGGCCGGCGGTCAACGTGGTTGGAACGGCGGTGAGTGTGGTGGTGGTAGCGATCAGCGGATAACTCGGCTGCGCGCCCACGATGAGGATCTGGCCGTAGTTGAAGCTTTCAAGATAGATGTTTCCGGCCGCATCGAGCGTGACCGTGGTCGGCTGGAAAATTTCGGCATCGATCGCCGGCCCACCGATGCCGCTGAGGCCTAAGACTCCATCGCCGGCAACGGTGGTGATGATGCCGGTGGCTGCGTCTATCCGGCGGATGCGATTGTTGTATATGTCGGGGATATAGAGGTTTCCGGCGGGGTCCGATGCAACTCCCAGGATGCCCGTAGAAATTTCTGCGTCAATCGCAGGCCCTCCGTCTCCGCTGTAGCCTGCGGTTCCATCACCGGCGACCGTGGTGATGATGCCTGTGGTTGCCGCCACCATGCGAATTCGATTGTTTAACGAATCCACGATATAGAGGTTTCCGGCAGCATCGAGCGAAGATCCCAGGGGATCGGCCAGCTCCGCACTGGCGGCCGGGCCGCCGTCGCCGCTGAAACCCCCAGCTCCATCCCCGGCGACGGTGGTGATTACGCCGGTGACGACGTCGACCTTGCGGACGCGGTTAGTGCCGTTGTCCCCGATGTAGAGATTGCCGGCTGCATCCGATCCAATGCCGACCACGTAATTGATTTCAGCGCTGGTTGCCGGTCCGCCGTCTCCGCTATAACCCTCGGTTCCATTGCCTGCGACCGTGGTAATGACGCCGGTGGCGGCGTTTATCCTGCGAATGCGGTAATTTTCCGTGTCGGCGACATAAATGTCACCGGCGGCATCGAGCGCTACTCCGTATGGGTTGTTGAACTCGGCACTGGTGGCCGGTCCGCCGTCGCCGCTGAAGCCCTGGACTCCAGTGCCTGCGACGGTGGTGATGATGCCCGTAGCGCCATCCACTTTGCGAATCTGATTGCCCAAAAAATCCGCGATATAAACATCGCCGGCAGCGTCGGAAGCTATGGAATAGACCGGGTCAAGTTGCGCGGCTAACGCCAAACACCCATCTCCGCCGGCGCCTTCCGATCCGCTGCCGGCGAAGAGGTAGATGTTTGGGGAGTTTGTGACGGTGATGCCGATAGCCGCTTTTGGGCCGCCCGTGTCGCTGGGGCCGGTGATCAACGTGGCGGTGATGCCATAATACCCTGCTTCTGCGGAACTGAAATCAAGAAGTACCCGACCGTTGGCCAAGGGCAACGTTTGATTGCCCTGGCCTGAGATTTGAATGAGAACGTTTCCCTCTGGGCCCGGGCCTGGGATTACCGGAGTCACCGTGATGGTCACGAGGTCGGACTGGCCGACGGGCACGGTAGAGGTGGACGCGGTAATGGTTATGGTTTGGATGAGGATTACTACAGACGGCGCGGAGACAGAAAGCGCATCGGAAGATGAACCGCTGTAGCTTGCGGTGATGGAGTAGGCGCCCACGGGCGGCGTCAGCGTGAGCGTAGCGATGCCGCTCGAGTTTAGAGTTGCTGTACCCAGCGAGGCGGTTCCGTTGAGGAAGATGACGGTTCCGGTGGGGGTGGTTCCGCTGGCCGCGGTTACCGAGGCCGTGAGCGTGACTGACTGGCCGAAGCCCAGTGTGTTGAGCGAAGAAGTGAGGGCTGTGGTTGTGGGTATGACGCCGGAGTACTGGGGTTTGGGGCCTACGATGAGGACCATGCCGGCCTCTGAGTCCGCTATATAGACGGACCCCTTCGAATCGACCAGTACGCCCAATGGATCTTCAAATGGGGCATCGGTGGCCGGCTCACCAAAGCCGCCGATGCCCGGGATTCCGTCGCCGGCAACGGTGGTGATGATGCCGGTTGTCGCGTCCACCCATCGGATGCGTAAATTAGCGGCGTCTGCAATAAAAAGGCCGCCGGCCGCGTCCAGCGCAACATCGAACGGCCAATCAAGTTCCGCGCTGGTGGCCGGTCCTCCATCTCCGCTGAAACCGCCAATCCCTGCTATTCCATTTTCTGAAGATGGTCCAATGCCGGCCACGGTGGTGATGATGCCTGTGGCCGCAGTCACCTTGCGAATACGGTTATTGCCCGTGTCGGAGATATAGATGTTTCCAGCGGAATCGAGCGCAATCCCCTCGGGGCCGCATAGGCCCGCGTCGGTTGCGGGTCCGCCGTCGCCGCTGTAGGTTTCGGTTCCGTTGCCGGCGACAGAGGTCACGATGCCCGTGGCCGCTTCCACTTTCAGGATTCGCATATCGAGGATGTCGGAAATGTACAGATTTCCGGCGGAATCCAGCGCCGTTCTCTCGGGACCGCCAATCGCCGTGCTGATCGCCTGTCCTCCGCCGCTGAATACCAGGTTTCCATTGCCGGCCATAGTGGTGATGATGCCGGTGGCTGCGTCGACCCTGCGAATGCGGCCGTTTTCGGTATCGGCGATATAGAGGTTTCCAGCCTGATCCGATGCCACGCCGTATGGGTAATTCAACTCAGCATTGACAGCTGGTCCATTGTCTCCGCTGTAGCCCACGGTTCCGTTTCCTGCGACGGTGGTGATGATGCCGGTGACGGCATCAATCCTGCGGATGCGTTGATTTAATAGGTCAGCGAAATAGAGGTTCCCGGCGGCGTCGATTGCTTCGCCGATGGGAAAACCCAGCCCGGCATCGATTGCGGGGCCGCTATCTCCGCTGAAGCTCTGAGTTCCGGTGCCGGCGAGGAGGTAGATGTCCGGCGAACTGGGCGGGGATTGCGCGGATGCCAATGAAGAGGCCAACAACAGGAACAGGGCCGAAACATGGAGCAGAGTCTTCAAAGGATTCCCCGGCGTTATGAAGTGTAGACGTATAAGAAGGCACAAAGATGGTTGGCTCACATTCTACGCGCCGGGGCACAAAACGAATGTGATTTGGCAGGAAGGGCGCGGAATGGCGGCTGGCTCAGGCGAGCGGGTTCTTTTGGCGCAGTTCGGCCACGATTTCGGCGGCCGCGGCGCGGGCCTGCTCTTCGCGATCGGGAGGAAAGCTGATGGCGCCGACGCGGGCATGGCCGCCGCCGCCGTATCGCTCGCAGACCTGGGCGAGGTTGACCATGGTTGCGGGGTCGGCCTTGGTCCAGGGATTGGAACCGACGGCCACCTTGGTGCGGAAGCTGGACTTTGACAGGCCGATCGAGTAGGTGGCGTTGGGGTAGAGGTAGTAGGGGATGAACTTGTTGAAGCCTTCGAGCGGATAGTCGGTGATGTCGAAGAAGATGGTGCCGTCGCGTTCCTCGGCGCGGCTGCGGATGAGCTCGAGAGCGCGTTGGTGGCGCTCGAGCAGCGGGGGCAGCAACTGGGCGACAAACGGCTGGCTCAGCACCTCGCTGAGCGACAGCTCGGTGAGCAGCGGAATGAGCCGAGGAATGAAATCGGGGTCTTCGGTGGCCTCGATGATCAGGGTCAGTTTCATGGCCGGGGCAGCCATTTCGACAGCCGACTCGGGGCTCTCGTATTTCGCACCGTCCACGATGTCGGCCCAGCGGATGAGCTCGGCTACCGGCGCGGTGTCGAACTGATAGCGCGTGGAGGCGATATGGGCGAGAAAACCGGTGCACGAAGTATAGGTGGGATCGAAAAACTTGCGCGCGGCGCAACCTGGATCCTGCTTGCAGGCGAGAAAGTGTTCGTGGTCCTGGGGAGTGAGAAAGGCCGACTGGTGATGATCGAACCACCAGGTGATGCGCGGCGAGGGCGAGTACTTGAAGTCGACAATCGCGTTTTCGTCGCCGGTAAATTCGCTCTCGTTGAAGAGGGCGCCGGCGCGGTGTACCAGCCCGTGGTATGAGTAGCTCGCGCCCGGTGCGATGCGCTGGCGATGAAAGCGCGTGAACAGGGAGGCTGAGCAAGCTCCGTCGAAGCATTTGTCGTGGAAAAAGACGCGAACTCGCAAGAGCTTTGGCCCTCCTGGGCCGGAAATGCAAAGGAACCGGAACTGTTTAGCATCAAGGCATCGGCTGATTGTGTCAAGCGGGTGAGCACGCGCGGAGATCTTTGCGGCCCGGTGAATCCGATTCTGGACCACAATAAGGCCCCTTGCATTCCGGCCGCGGTGCCCCCGGTCACTGGCGGCCGGCGCACCAATCGTTTACCCTCAAAGGGTTCTCTCTCATGGCCACGGACGCAGCTCACGCCCGCTATCCGCTCACCCAGGGCGTCAACCCGTGGCTGGTGACGGTCTCGGTGATGCTGCCTACGTTCATGGAGGTGCTGGACACCGCCATAGCCTCGGTGGCGCTGCCGTACATCGCCGGCTCGCTGTCGGCCTCGAACTCCGAGGCTACGTGGGTGCTGACCAGCTACCTGGTGGCCAACGCGGTGATTCTGCCAGCCTCCAACTGGTTTGGGCGGCGGTTTGGGCGCAAGCGGTTCCTGCTGACCTGCGTGATCATTTTCACCATTGCCTCGTTTTTCTGCGGCGCGGCTCCGTCGCTGGGCATCATCCTGCTGGCGCGGGTGATGCAGGGAGCAGGCGGCGGCGCGCTGCAGCCGATTTCGCAATCGATCCTTCTCGAGAGCTTTCCGGTGCAGAAGCGCTCGATGGCGATGGCCGCCTACGGACTGGGCATCGTGGTGGCGCCAGTGCTCGGACCCACGCTGGGCGGATGGCTGACCGACACATTCAGCTGGCGGTATGCCTTTTACATCAACATCCCGGTGGGCATTCTGGCGGTCATCATGATCACCCGATTCGTACACGACCCGCCCTACATCAAGAACGCTAAAGTCGGCCCATTCGACAATCTTGGTTTCGGGCTACTGATCGTGTGGTCCGGCTGCCTGCAGATCGTTCTCGACAAGGGCCAGGAAGACGATTGGTTCGGCGCTCTGTGGGTACGATGGGCGGTGGTGGCGCTGGTGGTGGCGCTGATCGGATGGATCTGGCGCTGCTGGGCCACGCCCAACGGGCTGGTCGACCTGCGTGTGCTGAGAGACCGCAACTTCCGCACCGGCTGTTTTCTTATCGCGCTGCTGGGCATGTGCATTTACATCACGATTGCCATCCTGCCGCTCTATTACCAGGAGGTTCTGGGGTACACGGCGTTCACGGCCGGCCTGGTAGTGGGACCGCGCGGCATCGGATCGTTTGTGGGGTCGCCGATTATTGGCGTACTCGGCTCGCGCATGGATCCCCGCAAGCTGCTCTGCGCGGGATTCATCGGGTTTGGCGTCTGCTCGTTTATTTTCGGAAGGGTCAATCTCGACATCGGCCCTTACACGTTGCTCATTCCGATCACGCTGACGGGGTTTGCGCTGAGCTTTGTTTTTGTGCCGCTGGCGACGATGACCACCTCAACGCTGTCGAACCAGGAGATGGGGAACGCGACAGGCCTGTTCAACATGCTGCGCAATATCGGCGGGTCGATCGGCATTGCGATGGCCACCACGGCGCTGATCCGGCGGTCGGCGCTGCACCAGAGCTATCTGGCGGCGAACCTTGGGACTTCGTCCGCGGTGCTGCAGCAGAAGTCCGCGGCGATTGCCGGCTATCTCAGCCACAGGATGGGTCCGGCGGGCGCGCGCCCCGGATCCTACGGCCTGGTGTACGGGTTGATGCAGCAGCAATCGGCACTGCTGGCTTATGTGGACATTTTCCGGTGGACGGCGGTGCTGGCGTTTTTCTGCGCGGGGGCGGTGTGGCTGTTCAAGAAGCCGGTGAAGTACGTGGCGCCGCCGCCGGGGGCGCACTGAGGCATGAAGACGGCCCAATCGATCCAGAGTGATTGTTCAGCGGAGTCGTTCATTGGCTCGATCAACTTCCAAACCGAGGTTTGCAAGCAGTTCAGCTACGACTCGTTGGGCAAAAAGCTCTAGTCGAATTTGAAGCGTGCCCGAGATGATCGGGATCGCGTCCTCGACGGGAATCAAAATCTCGTCGCTCCCATCGCGGTCCTTCAGGAGATATTCTTCCCCCCCCTTGTCCTCCAGCGGAACAAACAGGTCATATTCCGTTTTAACAACAGCCGGAGGCAATGAGACCTGCGGGAGCCTGGAGGGCTGAACTGAGAGAAGTTCGATGTAGAGGTGCTGTCCAATGTTTTGAGAAGGTCGATGGCTCGGCAGATAGGTCCGATGTCCCCCTGGTGCAACCCCGCTCTTGCCCTGGACTTTGCCTATTCTGACCGCAGCGAGTTCCTTTTCAATTGCTCTTGTTAAGGCGCTCAAGAGCCGGGTGCCCCCCTCGTCTATTTGTTGCTCGCCGTGTTTTCCGGATCGTGCCGGGATGCCGTTGATTGCGGCCAGGGATTCCGCGGCGGTCGGGACCAAGGCACCGCGAATGCTATCTCCCACTAGTGTCATGGTGTCGATCGAGCGACGGAACATGAAATTAGCGAAGTCTTGAAAATTGCCGCTATCGGCTGCCTCTAAAGAATCCAGATAGGCGTTTTTATGCTCCGAAAGAATCATGATCGGCATAGAAATCGCCCGATAAGTGAACGCCGAGGCCAGCGCCCGTGCCACGCGGCCATTTCCGTCTGCGAAGGGATGAATAACTACCAGTCCATAGTGTGCGTAGGCCGCTTGAAGCACCGGATGAACCGCCAGAAATCCGTCCGAACGCATTTCCTCAACCAGTCGCTGCATCTCCGCTGGTGTCACATCCACCGGTGCATACGAGTGATCTACCCCGTCACGCGTGCGCACATGATTGGGTAGTGCCTTGTATCGTCCCTTTACAAGCTCATGTTCCTGCGGCCCAACTGCCGTCATCACGCGGTAGGTCGCCTGAGCCTTACAGACAACTTCGTGCAGGACCCGGATCGCAGCTTCCGAGATCGGCTCCGCTTTCGTCGCAAGGTCGAGCACATAGTCATACGCGTGCAATTGCGCTTCAAAGAGGGGGCGAACGTTCTCGCCTTTTTTGGCGAGTTCCACTTCCCAGGCCGCGGTTTCAAACGCGACCGAAAACGTAAATCCTCGGTCCACTTCGTACAGGCCCTCGATTGCGCCTGTGTCCAACGCCGCGGCGCGCTTCACCGTCTCCCGGGCTCGCTTCAGAGCCTCGCCAGAAACCCTTTGCCTGTCTTGCAAAGCTGCGTTATACCGGTCCCATCGCACGGTATCGACGGAAGTCCGAGACATCCATTCCGCAAACGTCGGGAACGGCTTGTAGGCCGCGTCTAGAACATGAATCTTTGCCTCAGAGTCAGTCATAAGCAAATCCGATCATTCCTTTTCGATGATGATAGCTCCCGATGCTGATGCCGGCCTATGAAAAGCGAAGCCCGCAATGCACTGGCCCTGACCTTATGGCTGGACGCCAAGCCTCATTTGCGCGAGAGCAAATGACCCCCAAGGCAACCGCTGGGGCTCAACTCGCCTCATAGTATGTGAACGTGCCGGGCCGCCGCTGGTGGGCTGCGCGTTCATTCGTCAGGCGGGGGCGCTCGGGTTTTCGCGATTTCCCTCAGCTTGCCGGCGGCGAAGGAGAATCGCACTGGCAGTCGCCGGACCCTGCCTGCGCAGTTACTTGGCGCAACCCAACTCGTGCTATATCGAAAGGAATCATCTCCATGACCCAGCCGTCCCTTGATCTGCGGGAAGCAGAAGCCACCCTGCACTCCGTTATCGAAGTCCTTATTGACAGCCAGGAAGCGTTTCAGCAGATCGGCGACGAACTCAAAGACGAGACACTCAAGCTCCATTTCTTCGCCGAGTCTCTCAAACGCGCCGAGTTTCGCGGCGCAATCGAGTCGATTCTCCATTGGGAGGGTGAACACGACATCAAGGAGAGCGGGACAGCCGCGGGTACAGCGCACCGCGCCTGGGCCGACCTGAAGTCCCGGCTTGGCGGGGGCGATCACACGCTACTGGCCACTGCCGAACAGGGCGAGGACGCTGCCAAGGAAGCCTACGCGAAGGCGTTGGAGAGCAACCTTCCGCTGCCCATCCGCCAACTTCTGACCAGCCAGTCCGCGCACATCCAGGTGGCCCACGACTACGTGAAGGCTGCGCGCGATAGCAAGAGCTAGGTCTGTTACCCGCAGGGAATGTTCTTTGGGATGGTATGCCAACTGGCGGCGGGGACGCCGCCAGGACAGCCGGTCTCCCACCCCAGCAAGCCAAAAGCGGGCTTGCCGGAGGCCCCGGTCTGGAGACCGGCGCTACTATCCGGTCTGGAGACCGGCGCTACGATTTTTCGCCGCCTGTGAGAAATGCGGGCTTAGCCCAGCAGCGGCAGAAACCTGTGCAGTTGCTCGTCATACTGCTCGATGCGGCCGGTGAGGATGTCGTAGTACCAGCCATGCACGGTTAGCCGGCCCTCGTGCATGGCGTGCTTCACGGAGGGCTG
>Ga0302320_10007550_pt1 | contig 23909 bp, 19 predicted proteins | sample Bog_T0_3_FD_202130 | JGI IMG/M metagenome (GOLD analysis project Ga0302320, IMG submission 202130) | Peat permafrost microbial communities from Stordalen Mire near Abisko, Sweden - Bog_T0_3 | ecosystem: Environmental > Terrestrial > Soil > Wetlands > Peat | place: Sweden: Abisko, Stordalen Mire...
GCTCGCGAGTCAAGCAGCAGTACATAGCCGTCAATGACGACAAGCTTGTAGAGCGCTCGGAGATGGTTAAAGGGTTTGAGTTCGCCAAAGACCAGTACGTGATGTTCACTGCCGATGGACTCAAAGCGCTCGAGGATGCGACCACTCACTCCATCGATATCACGCAGTTTGTTCCCCGTGCTGGCCATCGCTCAGATGGGCGTTCACCTGGTGTTCTTCCTGAATATCAGCACCTACCCGGACAACACGAATAATGTCATCGCACTTGTCTTTGGCTTGCTGATCGTGACCCTTGTCGTTTCCGGTTCGCTCTGGATCATGGTCAACCTCAACGCGAATATGGTGCCGGTACATGCGATTATGAAGATGTGGCGGTAGCAACCAATTATTGCCGCCGCATCGACTCGCTAGAACGCCCCACATTCGGTAAGACTGATAACCCCTACTGACTCCTGATGAAAAAGCTGGCGATACTTGCCCGAGATCTCGGCCACATTGGCGCGGACCTCCGCTGTATCAGCAGTTGCAATCACGATGACCTTCGTCGGATCGCGACTCACGGCATGGGATTGGGGGCTTAGCCACTGCCCATAGGCGTCGTAAACCGTAAAGCCATCGGGAAACAACGGCGTGACGGTCTGCTTGAGAAAACCGTTCCATTCGGCCGCGGTGACCGGGTGGCGATGCGGTACGCTTCGCCCGAAGAACATTTGCACCACGAGCATCGGCTTCTGCTCAGCAAACGGGCACGCCGCCTCTTGCGCATGGACGCCGTGACCCAGCCCGCCAAGCAAGAGCACGTAAGCGGCGGTACGCCATCGGCACCCACTGCGCCGGTGTGGACTCTCTAATTTGGTGATCTCGAAAACCATGCTGCTGCTCCTGGATTTGAATGCCTTTGCGACTCGGCAGGCATAGGGAGATTACACCTGCGTCATCCAACTGGCGCGGCGCAGGGGTCATTCAGATCTGGGACGTGCAGCCTAAGCTCGACGTGAGGTTGCCCGAGCAGGCGGGCGGGAGCGGAGTGCGCGGCGGATTAAAGCGCGTGCCCAGGGCCGAGATCACTCGTGGTGATCTCGGCCCTGGGCATGAGTCGCTAGAACTTGGCGCTGATCGTCAGATCGAAGTCACGTGGCGGCTGCTGAGTGAGAAAATCATTGCCGTAGAACGGGATGTCATTGGTCACATTGCGCCGGTTGGTCAGATTGTAGATCGCGAGCTTGGCCTTGTAGTTCTGAAAGCTGTAGAAGACGGCCCCATTGAGCGTGTACTGCCACGGAATCGTTGGCGACTGGTAATAGCCATGGGAAGCCGTCAGGGAAGCGAGCAGCGCCGGCGGCAGGCCGCCGACGAAGCCATCGTTGATCGCATTGGTGTTGGTTGCCGCAACATCCAGAAGGCCGGACTGCGTGGTTTCAACGGTTCCGGTTACCTGGATGTTCGCCTGGACACCCCAGCCGGAGTTGCTCTTATAGTTCGCAAGCAGATTGAACAGTTGCTGCGGCACACCCGGATCCTGGAAGCTCTGGCCCGGGGCGAACACCGCGGTCGTGCCGAGGCCATCATAGTTGATGCCAGGCGCCGCCGGAAAATTCCAGAAGCCCGCCGGCGAATCAAGGGTCGTGTGCAGGTAAGAGTAGCTCGCGGTGGCGAAGAAGTTCGGACTGGGCTGGTAGTTCAACTCGATTTCGGCGCCTTTGATGTGCGCCAGGGTATTGTCAGCGGCCGACGGCCCATTCGAGACCGAGCGCTGCTGATAGAATCCGGCCATCGAAACGAAGAGTGCCTTATCCAGCAGGTCCAGCTTCAAACCCGCCTCTTCCAGCAGCGTGTTTTGTCGCAGGTACACGGTCGGATCGACGCCCCAGGTGGCGATCGCTCCGTCGTTGGCCGTCGGCAGCACGTATTGGGCCTTGTTGTAGGTGGCATAAGCCGACAGGTGGGAAGTCGGGCTGTACACGACGCTGACATTGCCGTTGTAGAGGCCATACCAGGCGGTTGATGCACTTGCAGGCAGGCCCGTGCCGAACGTGTCTGGGAACGGGTCGGAGTAATCGAGCTGCACCACGTCTTCGCGCAGGCCATACAGCATGCTCAACTGCGGCGAGAATTGCAGGCGGTGCTCGAGAAAGATCGCCGCATCCTGCAGATTGGAATCAACGGTGCCGTTCGTCTGAACATACGGAATGCGGCCACTGATGCCCCACTGGTAATGACCAAACGCCGCCGGGTACAGAATTGCCCCGGAACCTTGGTTTATGCCCGAGGGCAGCACCCAGGTGTCCGGATTAGCGGTCAGATCGAAGACACTCACGGGCTCGTTCAGGAAGTTCTGGATGTCCAGGACATGCGCATAGCGATAGGTGAACCCGGTGTCGATTTGCTGGCTCACCGCGCTGCCGAACTTGAACTTGAAATCAGTCTTGTTCTCGATCGTCATGCTGCCAATGGCGGTGTCGGCGTAGTAATCCTCGGTCTGATTGTAGCGATTCATGTAATCGTAGAAGGTATTGTTGACGACCGAGAAATTGTCCGAGGCATTGTAGGCGGCAATTACCTGCCCCTTGATGTGCTGCGCCTTGGCGCCGGTGCCATCGGGCTCATCAATGATGATGCGCCTGTTCAGCGGAACGTAGCCGGTGTAGTTGTTCTCGGTAAAAGCGTAGTCGATCCCTTCAATCGCACTGGGGCCGCCCACGGGACCACCGGCCAGATACAGGCCGTTGTCGATCAGCGTCTGGTTGACCCGATTGACGCCGTCGTTTTCACGGTAGGTTGTGGCCTCGTAATCAGCCGTCGTAAGTATGGAGAACTTCGGTGTTACCTGATCCAGCAACGCGGCGAACACCGACTGCTGGTGGAAAAACATATCGTAGTAATAGCTACCGCTATCATCCACCTCGACACTCACCCGCCCTGCCAGATTACCGCCTAGCGGCCCGCCGGCATCCGCAATGGCGATGCGCTTTTGCTGAGTGTCAAACTCCAGACTGAAATCCTCGCTGCTTTTGGTCAGCGACGGCATCTTCGTGACAATATTAATCGAACCACCGACGCCGGCCCCGGCTCCGCCCTGCACGCTGGCCGGGCCCTTCACGATGTCGATGGAGTCGACACTGTTGAAACTGATCGGTGCGCCGTAGCCGTTCAGCGTAAAGCTGTCGCGCATACCATTGAAGAACATGTCGGCGTACTGACCCCGGATGCGCGGCACGTTCGGCTGGCCGAATGAGGCATCCGAATAGCTGCTGGAGGTCAGGTAGGAGAACCCGCCAGGATTATTGACATTCAGCGCATCGAGTTGAGCTTTCGACAGCAAGGTATTGTTGCGTGGCGTATCCATGACACCGAGGTCAAGACCGTAGGCCGAAGTCGAGGTGACGGTGGTTGGGAGGATGAGATCTCCGCGCCGGATGCCGTTGACGACAATTTCATCGAGGTCCTCCGAGGACCCAATCGAGGTTACGACGGTGCCGGTCGGTTGCGGGGTGGTCGGCGCCGGGGCTTCGCCATCGGCGAATGCCAGATTCAAGCTCAGCGGCGCAGCCGCCAAGATCGCGGTCATTAATCGAGCCATCGTAACTCCCTGACTTATATTTGGTGCGTGAACGAAAGCGTTCCGCCCTTTGTTGAAGCTATGCAGTTTCTATACCAGCTGCACCCCGAACATCCCCATCAGCCGAACGGGCATCAAGGCCACCAACTAGGACTTTGAAATTGCGTTGATCGCGGACCGCCGGCTCAAGCCGGTGCTAGTGCGCGACTTCCTGCCGCGAGCAACATGCTGCCACAAAATGATGCGCAGGTATTCTGTGCCGCCCAATTTCAGAGCGTCCGCTCCAATGTCATGGGGGCACTATTCAAGCTTGGTCCGCTCTGTAGCGTTGCAGCAACAGGATCTTCAGGCGCGAGCGCAACGGGCGCCTATGCGATCTGAAAATCGCAATCCGAATGCTCGGTAATCATTTCGGAGTGCGCTAAGACGGTGATTGTATTTGCCTTTTCGCCTGCTGTAGCGTTTGCCGAGGAGATGGCAAAGGCAGATTGTCAGTGTGCCGAACTCTCCGGAACACCAAGCCGCCAAAGGTCCCACCTTTGCACGATGTCAGCCACCAGGGGCATACCGGCGTGGACTAGATTGTGAGTCGCCACGGGAAACGCGTTCGGAAGCTTGCCCTGAGTAAGCAAAGCCCCTATCGCGGTCTGATGGGGGTAGGGTCGATCAAAATCGGAACCTGTGCGTAGCACGGCCACGCGCCGCAGGTCCGCCAGCCCGGAGGAGGCCGCGCGGGTCAGTGCCTCCATCGTGGCGTTGTCTTCCTGCTGTGAGGTGCAGTAAGTGCCTTTTCCGCCGGTCAGCAGCCGCGTCCAGGAGCGCGCGTGCTCGCCCAGACGCCTGCCGGTCCACCACGTATCGGCCGTCGAGGTGTCGCACTGAATTACCGTAGGTGGTTGATTGGCTGGCGAGTTCGTGTAGTGCCGCCGGTAATCGCGCATGTCATCGGCGTCCTCCAGCTGAGCTGAAGCCGACAGTTCAAGCGCCTTGTGCAGCAGGGTGGCATCAAGTTCAAACACCTCGGTCTCGTATTCGAGTTTCGGCATCGCTGCGGGCGAATCTGTTCCTATCCCGAAATATCCGTCGGTCCACCCCGGCGGCAATTCGCGCGCATCAATCTCGTGCGCAATTCCGAAGTCGACCACGTAACGCGCCCAGGCTGCAGAACCCAGCGTACCCCGGGCCGGATCAATGCCGGCAATGCCCGCAATAAGAAAGTACGTTTGGCGCAGATCAAACAGCCCGCTGTAAAGGACCGCGGTCATCGAGGCTGCCGCATTGGCGTGCCCCATGCCGGTGGTCATCTGACAGATGCCGCTAGTCGTACATTGCACGGTGGGGTAGTCGCTGGATAGTCCAGGCACTCGAATCTCGTGCGTGGGCTGCAGCGCTTTGAGCCAGGGTTGCGCTTCGGGTCCAAACATATTGATGACCAGCACCTTGACGGGCATCGGTGCGCCCCGCGTGGGCGAATCCATGGACTCCGCGGCGGCCGCCTCCCGCGTTGCGCCCGCTAGAATGATGCCTGCAGCGGTCGCAAGTACGGCCACCCACTGCGGCGCACTGCGCGCGTGGCGCCTGCTGGGACAGCGACCATGGACGGTCCTCTGACTGGTTCCTGCGACAGACGGGAGCTTCGGCTTAGGCATTGTGCGGGCCATCCCTCTATGAATTGGTGGGTGGCCAACTTTACATGGAAATGAAGCGCGAGTGCCTCCTGGGCTGTGAGACCCGCGAAGACTAGCCCAGCGCCAAGCTCGCTCACCCCGCTCGCGTGGCGATTATGCGCGTCATGCCGGCTAAGCCAGCTTCATGTCTGACCTGGAATCCTCTGGCCCCAAGCGCACCGACGAGCCAAGTGACAGAAAGCCGCAGCTTCTTATAGGCGCTGATGCGCTGTCGCCATCCCGTGCCATCGCGCTCATGGAGAAGATCGTGGACCGTTACAGTTTCATCGTCATACTCCAGAAAACAGGTCAGTATCCGATCCTCATCGCTACGCACAGCGATGAATCGGGCCGGCCCGGCAAGAGGCGTCGAATAGTCGCGGAAGGTGATAATGAACGTGCCACCTTCCTCCAACGTCATGGCCGCATCGTCGAACAGCCCTTCAACGGATTGCCGATCCGGCAGGTGTGTCAGCGTATCCCCCAGACATACGATCAATGCCACGGGCGCTTCAGCGTGTTTCCTGAACGTCGTCAGATCGGCATTGATGATCTTTATCGATTGCCCACCGGCATAGCTACGCAAAGCCCCAAGCAGTTCCTCAGAACTGTCGATCGCCACCACCGAATAGCCCATTCTTGCGAGCGGAATCGCGTGCATGCCAAATCCGGCGCCCAGGTCAACCGCCAGTCGGTTATTGGAAGGATGCGGACACACCGCCTCCACTTCAGCCTGCCCGCGCGCGATGGCCGCATCGGCTCCCCCGACCATCCACAAGTAGACGGGCGCCAGGTGGTTTTTGTAATGCTGAGCAACTGAGGACATAGAGGCCGCCTGCTTAACGCTAAAAAAGACCGATCGTGGCGCACGTCAATGATCTCAGATTGGAGGGGTATTCTACCAAGCAACGACACGCCTCGTTCGTAACCGGAGCCTCGATGCGGCACCTGCACCGCCAGGCCCAGCGCGCGCCTCTCGCCATTTCGAGCAGTGCAGTGATTCAGCGAACTGGATCGACCCGACTTTGCTTTGCATTTCAAAGTACTTGCCAACACATCGAATTCACTGGTAGGCTCTTGAGCCATGGCTAAGCCGCGTCCGAAACGCCCTGAAGTGCCGGATACCGAGTCGACTCCTGCACTACACACCCGCGCGATTGCGGATTTGCGTTTCATTCGGGAAACAATGGCCCAGGCGGGCTCTTACACGGCATTCTCCGGCTGGGGGCTGCTGGTCGTTGGAGGCGGCGCACTTGCCGCTGGGCTCGCAGCCGGGCGCCAACGCGCGCTAATGGATCAACTGTACATCTGGCTAGCCGACGCAGTCTTCTCCATTGGGGTCGGTGCGATCTCCTCCACGCTCAAAGCCCGTGCTTTTAGCCAGCCTTTATTTGCCGGCCCAATCCGCAAGTTTTCGCTCAGCTTCGCGCCCTCGATATTGGCTGGAGCTGTCCTTACATTTTTTATGCTGAAATCGGGCATCGCTCATCTGCTGCCCGGCCTGTGGCTCCTGCTCTACGGTGCGGGTCTCATTGCGGCAGGCGCCTTTTCTGTCGGGCTCATTCCCTGTATGGGCGTGGGCTTCTTTGCGCTGGGCATTCTTGCGCTGGCCGCCCCTGCGGCCTGGGGAAATCTCTTGTTGACGGGCGGATTTGCGCTCATGCACATTGTCGCCGGCGCGGTCATTGCCAGGAGGTACGGTGGCTAAGCTCACAGACGCGGCTAGGGTCACGGTCTCTAAGGGCCGCCATGGCTCGCGGACACCGCATCTGAAAGAGGTACGATCCATTCGACCAGCTGGGACGGTCAACGCAGCAGATTCATTGAATGCTCTGCTGCATCATCGCATTCGGCTCGGGATCTTGAGCGCATTGGCAGGCATCGATTCGGCCAGCTTCAACGAGCTCAAGGCGCTGCTGAAGCTGACCGATGGGAACCTGAGCGTGCATGCCCGCAAACTTGAGGATGCTCGCTACGTCGAGTGCCGCAAGAGTTTCGAAGCGCGACGTCCGCACACCGACTACCGACTCACTGCCGATGGTCGCAAGGCATTGCAGCGCTACCTGAATCATATGGAGGCGCTGATCCAAGCAACCCGGGTTACATTGGAGCGCTGAGTATGCCCACTTCAAGGCTTTTGTCGTACCTAAACTTTGTTTTTGAAAGTACTTTTATTGCTTCGGTCCGGTTACTGCAGACTGCAGAACGCATCCGATGCGATCTCATGCAGTTGCATCCGCGCCCCAATCAGTGCCTCACCTGCCCTTTATCTGCCCAGGACAAACCACCCCATGACCACTCCGCCGGTGCTCCGCCCCCCTGTACCTGCCTCGAAGCTCTGGCTCGTCGCATTGATGCTCGCCGTATGTGAAACCTGGATCAATTTCGGCGCCACTTCAGGACTCAACTGGTTCCTGTCTGTGCTGGCGACATCGCTGGCCTTTGTCTCCTTCAGGCTAGCGGCTGGCAAGCCTCTACACCGCAATCGACTTTTGGCGTTGATTCTCGGTTGCTTTCTGTCTGGTGGAGCGGCGGTATCTACCAATCCTCAAATCACCTGGCTCGTTTTGGTTGGCACCATCGGCACGCTCGCGATCGCTCTGCGTGCTGATGCGGATCCGGCGGATACTCAAGCATTAGGAGCGCGGGACCTACTGCTGTCATCCGTGATCACGGGCCGCGACTTGCTGCGAGAGGCCAGGCTTCGCCTGGTTGATGCGCGACAGTCTGCGCAATCCGAGCGTGGAATCTCCGTATTGCGCGGTATCGCTCTGGCAACCCCAATCACCGCAGGATTCGCACTGCTCTTGAGCAACGCCGATCCATTAATGGCCTATTGGCGCGACACGCTGCACCAAGCGCTGCTGGCAATGTCCTTTGTACCTCGAGCGCTGTGCTTTGTAGGCTTCGGAGCAGTCTCCCTCGGCGCACTCGGGAGCGCAGTGAACACGCGCACAACGTTGGCCGGCGACAGGAGCGCCGCAACAGCCCGGCGCTTCGAGCTTGGTTCGATGGAACGCATGATCGTTCTCGTCTCCGTGGTGACGCTGTTCGGCATCTTCTTCGTACTGCAGATATCGCGCCTCTTTGGCAACGCAGGTGGACTGGCCGGCAGCGGCATTACCTATGCCCAGGCGGCACATGAAGGTTTTGGAGAATTGACCATCGCAGCCTCGCTGTGTGCCGCACTGCTCATCGGTCTGGCGGCCGGCCCGGTCGGGGTAGCCCGTACCCGTTCAGAACGGGCACTGGGTGCGGTCCTGATCCTGCAGGCGCAGCTTCTATTGTGGTCGGCCTACTACCGGCTTGGGATCTATGAAAACGTCTACGGCTTTACTGAACTGCGCCTGTACGTGCAGTGCTATACCGGTGTAGTTTTCGTGGCCCTTGGCCAGCTTGGCCTGGAGATTATCGGACAACCTGACTTTCGACGTCTCGCCCGACACTGGGCGGTCACCGCCTTCATCGCCATTGCAGCACTGGTGTATTGGAATCATGCTGCGTGGATCGCTCGCGCGAACTTCAAGCGTTACGAAGCGCGCGATACGCTCGATCTTAGTTATCTGCTTGGGTCATTGGGCCCTGATGCGGTGCCCGAGATCATCCGCTTCTCCGCTCGCTTGCCAACTGCTATGCAGACTGGCATCCGAGCATGCCTGCGAAGCAGGTATCCAATGGCAACTGGACTGAACAGGCAATTCCAGTGGTACGAATGGAATTATCGACGGGGCCAATTGGTAACGGCGCTGCGCACGTTAACAGCACCGATCTCTCCAGGGCAGGTTGCCCAGCTGCCCTCTTCCAGGGATTGCGTCTGGCGCTGAACTTCAGACAGCCAGGTGCCTCGCGCCCCAAAGTGCGCGCCGAAACGCGAGATCCGTTAAGGCCCGATTACATTGAACGCCCATTGCGCCCAGGCACTCGCTCTTAGTCGACAGCCAGAATTGTTTCCACTTGGCCACGCACCTCCGCGGCCTTCTCGAGCATGAGCTTGAGGTACGCGGGCTCAAGGTAATCGGAAATCGCAGCAAAGCTGGGCCTCGCTTTGCATCGTGCAAGCCAAGGAGCGATGGCCGTGCGCCCCTTCTTTGGGTCTGTCCACCACCACTCGTAGCCCAGATGCTCAAGGCGCACTACATACGGCAGCGCCATCGCATCGGCCAGTGAAAAGCTACTGCCTGCGAGCCATGGCGTACGCTGCAGCTGCTCATCCAGTGAGCCAATGAAGCGATCGTAATTACGGATCGCATCGGCAATCCCTGGGGCATCGATACCCAACTCCAGCATGAGTCGCAGCCGCTCGCGCGCCACGGGATCCTTGCGGGCGCTCAGCAAGCGGGCCGTCTGCGCGGGACCACCCGCCATCATTTGAAAGCGAAATACGATGGCCACGCAGGTTTGCCCGACCGAGTGGTGAAATCCCGCATCCGGTTGCTGTGTCCACCAGCGCATGCGCGCCCGCTCCAACGGGTCCGAGGGGCGAAGCGGCAGCTCGGGATAGGCATCCTCCAGATACTCGCAGATGATCGTGGACTCGATGATTGGCGTGCCACGATCGACGAGCGTTGGCACCACCGCCTTTGGGTTAAGGCGCAGGTACTCCGGTGTGTTCTGCTCTCCGGTGCGCAGATTGATGTGATGCTCGGTGGCCTTCAGGCCCTTCTCATTCAGGACCAGACGCACCTTTTGGGCACAGCTCGACATATTATTGTGATACAGATCCATTAAGCCCCCCGAGGCCAATTTAGAATGACCGAGAGCCTGCCACACTGCCGCACCGGTAGCCACCTGAGCGCTGGAGCCAAACCGTTCCTCGACTGTCTGTAGTTTACTACCTACCGCTACCGGCTCGTGCTACGGTCAGCTCGAGTCACGCCTTTGAGCACTAAAGGAGTGTCGATGTCGGCAAGCCTACTGGACCCCGCACCACTGCGCTCCGCTTGGCAGGGCGAGCCGCCACCCCTGGCGCCCGATGCGAGCGCCGAGGAGAAAGACCGGCACTGGTATACCTACGTGTACCAGGGCGACCGCGTGCCGCAGCTGACGGCGCGGGCGCTCATCATGGGCGCCATATTGGGCATGCTGATGGCCACTTCGAATCTGTATACGGTTCTGAAGCTCGGCTGGTCCTTTGGCGTCGGCGTTACTTCATGCGTTCTCTCGTATGTGATCTGGAATGCCCTGCGTGTCTTGAGTGTTGGGCGCTTGACGCCCATGTCCATCCTCGAGAACAACTGCATGCAGTCGACCGCGAGCTCCGCCGGCGCGGCCACCGGCACCACCATAGCTACCTGCTTCGGCGCCCTGCTGATCCTAGACCCAGCCCACCACCACGTCGCATGGCCGGTCGTGGCGGCCTTTACCGTGACGACTGGCATCATGGGCGTTTTGCTGGCGGTGCCAACCAAGCGGCAGCTGATCAACTACGAGCAACTGCCATTTCCATCCGCCACGGCGGTAGCCACCACGCTGAAGAGCCTGTACGCCCATGGCACCGAAGCAATGCACAAGGCCTACGCGCTGATCGTGGCGCTTGGCGTTGGCGCCATTGTGGGTGTACTCAATACCCCCGAGGATCAGTTTGTGGCGCTCGGGCACTTCTTCAACTGGATGCGGGTGCGGCTGGTCAATATTCATATGCCGGATCTGGTTCCCGCAGCGGGTATCCGCCTGCTTGCCGGCAAGCCCATGGTTGCATTTGGATTTGAACCCAGCGGCTTACTGATTGCGGCCGGAATGATCATCGGGCTGCGCGGTTCACTCTCGATGTTCGCCACCTCAGGCGCACTGTATTTTTTTCTCGCGCCCTGGCTGCAGTCAATCGATGCTGCACACGCCGGTGTGGCAGGTTACGTGGCCTCTATCCCCACCGTCGCGGGTGGCACAATGTTTCATCCCATGCGCTGGTCGCTGTGGGGCGGTGCATCCATCATGGTATTTGCCGGACTGACGTCCCTTGCTTTTCAGTGGCCGACCATCCTCCGGGCTTTTCGCGCACTGCGCCGTAGTAACGCCCCAGAGCCGCGCAAAGGCTCGATGGAGGACATCATGGCCGGAATTGAAATTCCAGGTCGCTGGGTCGTCATCGGCGTCATCCCGATTGGCCTGGCGCTCGTCGCCCTGCAGATCATCGCCTTTCATATTCAGTGGTGGGCGGGATTGATTGCCGTCGGCATGTCATTCGTGCTGGTGCTGGTAGCCTGCCGCGCGGTAGGCGAAACCGACACCAATCCGATCGGTGCCATGGGCAAGGTGATGCAGTTGTTGTTCGCGGTTATTTCCCCGGGAAACACAACTCATAATGTGGTATCGGCCGGTGTCGGCGCAAATTCAGCGGCCGCCTCGGCAGAACTACTCAGTGATCTGAAGGCGGGATACCTGCTTGGCAACAATCCCAGAAAACAGTTTGTCGCGCAGCTGACCGGGGTGCTGTTCGGGACCCTGGCAGTGGTGCCGGCCTGGTATCTGATGATTCCCAATATCTCGGCGCTCGATAAGTATCCGCTACCCGCCACGCAGGTGTGGGTGGCCGTGGCGCGCGTGCTCTCAGCGGGCGTGGACAGTCTGCCCATGAGTGTACGAATCCTTATTTTGGTGGGCGCACTGATAGGCATCGGCGTGCCGCTCCTGGAGCGCCTGTTCCCGCGCACGCGGCCGTGGCTGCCCTCGGTAATGGGCCTGGGCCTGGGCTGGGTAATATTTTTCAGTAATGCGCTATCGTTTGCGATCGGCTCGATAATCGGCTGGCTGTGGCGCCGTTTTCATCCGCGCAGTGAGAAGACCTATCTGCTACCGATAGCTTCGGGTCTGATTGCCGGAGAGTCCATTTTGAAGGCGTTGCTGGCAATGCTGGCGACTGCGATCGGGTTGGCCAGCTAGCGGGCGATTAATTCGCCGCCTGATTGATGCTCAGGCGCATCACTTGCGTAACGACCGCGGACCCGGGGCGCAGCGGTTCTTTCGCTCCCGTGGCGTGAAATCCCGCGGGCTTCCGTATTGAGCTTCGCCGGGAGCTTCGGCCTCTAGCTGGCCAGCGCCGCATCGATAGCCTCTCCAAGGCGAGTCACGATGGTATGGACATGGCGCGGCTCGACAATAAAAGGCGGGGCCAGCAGGACATGATCACCCCAGGCGCCATCGACCGTACCACCCATTGGATAGACCATCAATCCGCGGGACATGGCTTCGAGCTTGATGCGGGCGTGCAGTTTACGGGAAGGATGGAACGGTACTTTCGCCTCGCGGTCGGCCACGAGCTCCACGCCCCGAAGGAGGCCGCGCCCGCGGATATCGCCAACATGCGCATGATCGGCGAACCGCTCCTTAAGCTGCTCATCCAGCAGAGTGCCCATCGCCCGGACATTCGCCAGCAATCCATCGCGACGGATGACCTCCTGCACGGCCAGTGCCGCTGCGGCAGCCATAGGATGGCCCATGTAGGTATGCCCATGCTGGAATGAGCCGGAGCCGTCCTGGAAGGCATTGAATACGTGGCTGCGCAGCAGCACGGCACCGATCGGCTGGAAGCCTCCGCCCAGACCCTTGGCGATCACCAGCAGGTCAGGGACGACATCGTCTGCTTCGCAAGCGTGCAGTCGGCCCGTGCGACCCATGCCACACATCACTTCATCCAGTATCAGCAGGACGCCGTAGCGATCGCAGATCTCACGCACGCGTTTGAAATAATCCCCCACCGGCGGCACAGCGCCCGCGGTGGCGCCGACAACCGTCTCGGCCACGAATGCGATGACCGAGTCCTTGCCCAGCGCCAGTATCTGATCCTCGAGGCCCTGCGCCGCACGCGCCGCGTAGGCCTCGTCGCTCTCATCGACATGCTGGAAGTGGTAGGCGAAACACGGCTCTATAAGATGAGTCTCGATCAGCAGCGGTTCAAACTGCCACTTGCGACCCGCATTGCCACCGACGGCGAGCGCCCCGAGCGTATTGCCGTGGTAGCTCTGGCGGCGCGCGATGAGGTACCGGCGCTGTGGCTGACCCCGCTCGACAAAATACTGGCGCGCCATTTTTAGTGCCGTCTCAATCGCCTCAGAGCCGCCACTGATCAGACAGACGTGATCAAGATCTCCGGGTGCATCCGCGACCAGCCGATCGGCAAGGCGTTCTGCGGCCTCAGTGGTGAAGAAACTGGTATGTGCGTAGGTGATCTGATCAAGCTGCGCATGCAGAGCAGCGATGACTTCGGGATGAGCATGACCCAGGCACGACACCGCGGCCCCGCCCGATGCATCCAGGTAGGTGCGGCCGGCGCTGTCGCGCAGCTCGACCCCCAGACCGCCTACCGCCACGGGCAATTTTGCGCGGATTTGCCGTTGTAGCAGGTGTGTCATCGATGGTTTCGATCGAGTCTCACGCGAATACGCGCTCTATGTGCTGCCGGCAGTCGCTGATCTGAGGCTAGCCAACGCAATGAGGTTAGCCCATTACCGGCGCGCGATACAGATCCGCGGACAAGCGGCGCAGCGGCCTGAGTCTGCACTAGCCCCGCTGCCAGTCGAAGCGATAGGACAGCTCTGCTCCTTTGCCGCCCTCATAGGCCAGCTGCCCGACCAGCAGCGCAAAGGGCTCGCAGTAGCGCGCCATACGCAGCGGCCCGGCATCGATCGGATCAAATCCCACGTCACCTACGAGGCCCGCGGTCAGCGCCTTCGCGCCGGGCTCATCGCCGCAGTAGATCAGGCTCGGGCGTACGGGCTGCCGGCGGCGCTTGAATACATCAAAGAGCACCTCGCTCGGGACGGTATTGAAAGCGGCAACAACCCGCGCCTTGGGCAATCGCTGGGCCAGCGACTCCGCACCCGAACTCGTGTGCGCGATGACAAGCGCAGAGTTGTCCTCATTCATGGGCAGCGAGCAGGTGATGAGCACTTTGCCGGACAGATCGCCAGCCTGATGCAGCACATCATCGAGGCGCGACCAGTGCACACCCAGCAGGATCGCATCGGCGGCCTGCGCTGCCTCCCGTGGTGTGCCAGCGTGCGCGCTCGGATGTGCCTCCTGCGCGAGCTGCCTCAGTTTATGCTGGCTGCGGGCATAACTGAAGGTCACCTCGTGTCCGGCTTGCGCCAGCACAGTGCCTAGCTTCCCGCCCATCAGCCCGGCACCGAGTACGCCAATCCGCATTCTTCTCTGCCCCCTGATTCGCCTGCCAGCCCGAACAAAGGCTCAGCGACTGGTCATCCGCTCCAGATGCTCCGGGTAGCGAGCACCCTGAACGGTAATTTTCGCGGCGGCCCGCTCGATGCCGCTGCGCTCATCGGTCGAAAGCACGAGCTCGGCAGCGGCGATATTCTCCATCAAGCGGCCAAGTTTCGTAGTGCCCGGGATTGGCACGATCCATGGCTTCTGAGCCAGGAGCCAAGCCAGCGCAATCTGTGCTGGCGTGGCCTTCTTCTCTGCGGCGAGGGCGCTCAGTAGATCGACCAAGGCCTGATTCGCCTTAAGCGCCTCCGGCGCAAATCGTGGAAGGCTGGCGCGGAAGTCCGATTTTTCAAAGCTTGTGGATGCGTCGATTTTTCCAGTGAGGAAACCCCGGCCCAGCGGGCTGTAGGCGACCAGGCCGATGCCCAGTTCCTGCAAGGTGGGCAGGATCTCGGCCTCCAGGTTCCGAGTCCACAGCGAGTATTCGCTCTGCACGGCCGCTAGCGGCTGAATCGCATGGGCGCGCCGGATTGTCCCTGCCGCGGCCTCCGACAGGCCGAAGTGCTTGACCTTCCCTTCACGGATAAGCTCCTTAACGGCCCCGGCGACCTCCTCGATTGGAACTTCCGGATCCACACGGTGCTGGTAAAACAGATCAATCGACTCAATCTTCAGACGCTTGAGCGAAGCCTCGGCCACCTCGCGGATGTGAGCAGGGCGGCTGTTGAGTCCGCTCCAGCCGGTTCCGCCTTTCGGATCCACTGCAAAGCCGAACTTCGTGGCAATGATGACCTGCTTGCGAATCGGGGACAGGGCCTCGCCGACGAGCTCTTCGTTGGTGAATGGACCGTAGACTTCAGCGGTGTCAAAGAAGGTGACGCCGCGATCGACTGCCGAGCGCAGCAGCGAAATCATGGCCTGCTTGTCGGCTGGCGGCCCGTAGGCGAAGCTCATGCCCATGCAGCCAAGACCGATGGCCGAGACCTCCAGACCACCCTGGCCTAATTTGCGTTTTTGCATCTCGTGCACTCCCGGTAGCTGTTGCTATTGGATCGAGCTCGGGGCCACTAGTTCCTAGGGTAACCGCTCAGAAGTCTCCCGGCGCGACTTGACAGCAGATGACGCCCCGGGAGCGCCACATTTCCACCACGCGCTGCCGATCATCAAATACCAGCGCCGGTCGCTCCCCCAACGGGAGTGAATCGAGCCACTCGCCTTTGACCACTGCATCATCGCGGTAATCGCCGTCCTTTCGCATCCGAAGCACCGAGTAGCTGATCTCGTGCTGCTTGAGCCAGGTTTCTGTTTGCGGCCGCACGATATCGCTGCGGCCAGACCATATTTCAATGCGGTGCCCGGCCGAGCTTAGGGCGTGTGCAGCGCCTACTAAAGACACATTAGGCGCGTCATATGCACAGGCGCGAAAGAACGCCGGCCAGTTCTTCGGCTTGCTGCGAATCAAATGCAGTCGGTGCTCGATCAGAGCAAGCGTGCCGTCCAGGTCAAAAACAACAATCACTCTCGCTCCTTGGCGTCCATGGAAAATCGTAATTGCATATGCTCTCGAAGATCTTGCTGGCATCTCTCTGGATGAACTGAGCTGAGCCCTGGGTCTTAAGCGATCGCCAGTGTCAGCACAAACTCCACGCCGTCGGCAACATTCAGCGCCTCGACGGTACCGCCCATCTTCGCCATGTAGGTCCTGGCAACATAAAGACCCTGTCCCCGATGCTCTTGCTTCTCTCCAGCGTGGACAGCAGAGACCCCGTATTCAAAGATCCTGCCGAGCAGCGCGGTATCAATCGGGAAACCCTGATTGTGAATGCGCACTTCGGCAGTATCGGCGGAGCACAGCAATGAGATCCGAATCGGTGTGTGGGGTGCGCGATGGCGGTCGGCGTTGGAGAGAATGTGCGTTATGACATCTTCAAGCGCATTTTCCTCGGCCTTTACGATTACGGGCCGATCAAGACCGCTGAATACCACTTGCTCGATGCCCGCATGCGAAGCATTGTCCGCGACATTCTGCAGGAAAGACTGGATGTCGAGCGTCCGCAGCTGCAGGGCGGCGGACAGGATAGCCTCACTCGGCGAGGCGCCGCCATAGAGCACGCGCACCGCCTGGCGCATACGTTCGATATAGCGCTGGCTCGGATCGCCCGGCATCGAATGCAAGGCGACCAGGGATTGTAGTGGCGCCATGATCTCGTGGCCGACCGCGTGCCACATGTCTTTTTCCTGTTCGGCACGAATCTGCTCGCGCTTGGCATCCTCATCTACACGCTGCAGAAGATCGGCCAGCACACCGGCAAGGAGCCCGAGTTCATCGCTCCCGCGCAAATCCTCCAGATCCAGGTGCAGCCCTTCGGGGCCCGGAACTGAACTTTTTACCGCCGCGGCACGCTTCGTCAGCGTAGTGATGCGTCGAATGATGCGAAGTTCGATGGCAACCCATGTCAGCAGAATCGCCAGCAGCATGCCGCCGATGGACAAGGCCTGGCGCGCAGCGACGAGACCCAGAGTGCGATCGACACTGCGTAAATCGCCAGACAAAGCCACCTCGTAATCCCCGAGTGGCGTTGTTACGGTCTGCTGAGCGGTAATCGCCTGATCATACCCCGTCACGGAGAGCCGTCGGATCAAGGCGCTGAGCAACCGCGGGGGTAGGGCACTCGATTCATCCTGCCCGCTCAAGGATATGACATCGCCTGCGCCGGGGTCAGCGGCCTTGCGAATACGCAGCGTCTCTCCTGCCAGTAGCTGTGCCTTGAGATCCGCGAGCGCGAATGGAGCCGATGCCCCGGGTCTGTTGCTGTCGAACAGGGCATCGGTCGCACCCGGTCCGTAGGCCTGCACCCGTACCAGAATCTCCGGGAGGTCTGGCGGCGGCCAGACCGAAGCCGTATTGTCGCCCAGTTCCTTCTGAAACAATCCCACGGGCAGGCGCACCGAGAAGAACGAGCGCCGCAGACACTCAGCATCCGGCGCGGCCGTCGCCGCATCCAGGCAGCGTCCGTCCTGCCACAGCCAGCCGCGAAAATCCCGATCGGGCCGTCTCGACAGATGACCCTCGGCGTCGAGCGAAAAACCGGTCAGGCGTCCACGAAATCCGGCGTGCCCCTGCCGCGCGTCCGGCTCGAGCGGCGCGATCCACGTATAGCGGTGGCCGCGCATCGAGACGTCCACAACTACGCGGTGAGCGCGCGACAGATCCTGATCGCCCAGCTGATGCGTGATGAGCGGACCGCTGCTGAAGGCACCCACGGCGTAGATGAAGCCGCCAGCGACCGGATTGTTGCCGACCGCAACACACAGTTGCGCATGATCCGGATACTGCACCAGACAGCCGGCCATCTCTGCGGCCTGCTCAGCCTTGGCCTTGTCATCGAAATCAATCGCCGAGAATGGCAACACCAGCGGCCGCAGCGGGGTCAGCGCCGCTCCCGATAACCTGGGATTCAGCAGTGCCAGCTGTCCACTGGGGTGCTGCAGGCGCGCAATGATCTGCTGCACATTCTTGTCAAACACCTCCCGGTAACTGCGGTAGCTGATCTGCTTCTCATCGCGCAGCTCCGAGAGCGCCAGTGCGACCGTAGCCAGCGCCAGAAGCAGGAAGGCGCCGCGGAAAAACACCCGTAATCGTAGCGGCACCCGCCCTGGCCACCAGCGGATCACGACTCGGCCCAGCGGAAGCCGCGCATCGGCACGTTCTCGATCAGATTGAATTCCGGATCAACCTCGCGGAAGGCTTCACGGATGGTGCTGACGTGCTTGCGCACGTTGTCCCGGTTACGACCGCTCTTGACCACCTGGAAAAGCTCTTCGTAAGAGACCACCTGGCCGCTCCTCTGGTACAGGGCATCGAGGATGCGCTGCGCAGTGAGTGGCAGATTGATGCGATGACCGCGCCAGATCGGCGAACTCTGTCGCAGCGGATCGAGTGAGAGCTCATTGGGCGCGGCCTCTGATGCAGGAGCCACGGAGCTGGACTTGAGCTGTACCGAGCGCAGCATGTCGAGAAAGGTCTCGATGAACTCGGTTTCGTCAAAATCACTCTTCTGCAGGTAATCCCAGGCATCAAGCGCCTTCATGATGCTGCGGTAGATGCTGGCAGGCATTCCAGAGACGACCAGTACTTGCGTCCCGCGCCGCTTGTTAATGGCGTTGATGACCGCCACGCCCGCGTGACGCTCGCGTCCCAACTCGATATCAAGCACCACCAGATCGTAATTTTCCCGGGAAATCGCCGCGATCGCCTCATCCCGGCCATACCATTGGTCAATTTGAATTCCGGGGCGTGCCACCTCGATCCAGCCCCTGATCTGATTGCTGGTTGGCGCATCGTCCTCAATGACGGCCACTCTTACCATATCCCGGCTCCCGGCCCTGGTACTCGCACTGCCCATTATCCGTCAGTGCTGGGGTGCCGTGGCGTGAGTGTTTCCTCCGGCCGCGGAGCCAAGAGGCCCGTCGGCGCCATTGAGCCCTCCGGAGTTGCCGACAAATACTGCCTCCGAAGCGCGGCGATACCCCTGAATACGCCCTGCAGGGTCCGGCCGGCAACAACAGATCTGGGAGGCTCATCCAATGTCAGAAGAACCCACAACATTCCTTAAAGCCCTCGGCGACTTCCTGCTCCGCATCGGTGGCGCGGTCGCTCACCATGGCGCCCGCGGTGCACGCCTCGCGGCGGCCGGCCTGGTCCGGGCACGGGTCGTGATGATCATCTGTGCCGCACTTGGCCTGGCAGGTTACCTGTTGTGGAAATACGCGCCGGTCCAGAGCGTCGATCGCGGTGAAATCGCCGTGCGCAGCGATCTTATGACTGGGCGCATCAGCGTGTTCAACGCCGGCAGCTTCTGGGCCGTGCCCCATCTCCAGGAAGTGCGCCGTCTCTCTACCCGAGACCAGGTCTACCGCCCGGAAAGAAGCGCCAAGGCCAATGGCGAAGCGCCGTTCCAGTCAGTGGAAGGCCTGTCACTGGGTGTGGATCTGTCGGTGCGCTATGCCATCGATCCAACCCGGGTTGCATCCTTCTCAAAATCACTTCCAGATGACATCTCTGGCGAGCTGGTCGACCCCGCGGTTCAGGGCGTGATTTACAAACTGTTCGCGAGCTACACGGTACGCGAGATCTTCTCGACCAAGCGCGCGGAGATTCAGCAGAAAATTGAGGCTGAACTGAAACCGAAGCTGGCCGCCGACGGCATTGTGCTCAAGAGCGTGCAAATGGGTCAGGTGGACTTGCCGCAAGACTATCGCAACGGCATGGACAAGCTCCTGGCCGAGGAGCTCGAGAGCGAGAAGATGCGCTACACGCTCGAGCTCATGGACAAGCGCGTCAAGCAGACCGAGCTTGAGGGTGAAGCAGACAAGGTCCGGCGCCAGAAATCCGCCGAGGCTGCGGCCCAGGAGCAGGTCATCGCAGCCCAGGCCCAGGAAGAGGCAATGAAGCATGTACTGCCGTTCAAGGAAAAGCAGGTACAGCAGCGCACGCTGGAAGCCGAGGCCGACAAGGTGGCGCGCATCCGCACCGCCGAAGGGACAGCCGAGGCGCGGCGCATTGAGGCGTCCGGTGAAGCCGATTCGCGCCAGAAGCTGGCCGATGCCGAGGTCTATCGGCTCGAGCACATCAACAAGGTCACGAGCGAGCAGATGGAGCGCGAAGGCGAACTGATCAGCAAGAACCCACTGCTGATCCAAAAAACGATGGCCGATAAGCTCTCTGATAAGGTGCAGGTGATCATTGCCGCACCACCGGCCCAGGGCGGCTTTATCGGCTCTAACTTGCTGGGCAGCAAGTGAGCTCGCTCGCCGCCCTGGTGCTTGCGGTGGTTACGCAGAACCAGGTTTCGCTGCGCGCCGCGCCGCGCGAGAGTGCCAGCCAGCAGGCGCTGCTCTGGAAGGGCGATGTGCTAGAGCTGCGGGGCGAACGCGGTGATTATCTGATGGTGTATGACCACCGCCGCGAACGGGCCGGCTATGTGCGCGCCAGCCAGGTACGGGAAACCTCGGTCGCGCCCGAGGAGGCTCCGGGCCTGCTGGCCGTGGTGCGATTCCTGCGCGATACGCCGGGAGAGGAGTCTCTGGGCATCACCTACGCTGCTGCCTACCTGAAGGCGGCGCCCGCAAGCGCCCTGGATGCCGAGCCATTCGATGCCATTGGCAGGATGGCCGATCGGATCGCACAGCGCGCATCGGCTGCCCAGAGCAAGAGCAGCGAGGCGGCCACCGCCGCGCAACTGGAAGTCATTGCCCAGCAAGGGATCATCATGAAAAGTCTGGAGCGCGAGGGTGGCATGCAGATCTGCTACGACGGGGACATGTTTCGCCGCGTACTGGCCATGCCCTCGGCTGACCCGAGCCAGCGCGCCAGGGCAGCGCTCGCACTGACCCGGCACGAATGTGTGGATCCTGATCTGGGCCCTAGCGCGCGCGCCGAGCTGGATCAGTGGCGTGCCGATGTTCTGGAGCGAGCTTCGACCGTCGGGCTCAGCCCGATTCTGGCGAACCGCCTGCACATGCGCCGGGCCGGTGTGTATGCGGCCATCGCTTTCTGGCAATCGCGCCAGGGCGCCAATCCACAGGCCGCTGCCAACCGCTCTCTCGATGAGCTCGCTGCCGTGGTCAAATCGGAGCTACAGGACGGTGACTTGAACGACTTCTCGGATGCGGCGATACGCGTCGGTGCTTCACGGATGGCCGCCGAGCCAACGCTGGGTCGCAGCGGCAGATTGCTCGTGCGAACGACTCCCGGAGCAGCCGGGGAAACCTGCGTGTCGCTGTACGATGCCCAGTCCAAGTCGACCGAGCCTCTGGCGCACCGCTGCACCTTCGGCACTGTATGGACCGCCTCCGCACACAGCAATGCCAGCGGCTCAGTGCTGGCCATGGCGGTACAGCCGCTGTCGACCTGGCGAGAATTGTGGGTTTTTCAGCGCAACGATAGCGGCTGGAGCATCGATGTCCTGCCGCCTGGCACCGACGGGCCCGGGCTGGGTTACATCGAATTCGCCGGCTGGGAGCCCGGGTGCGCACACCTGCTGGTCGTACGCGAACTGCTCTCAGCTGGCCACTATCACCGCCGTTTTGAGCTCGTGCGCGTGGCGACGCTGGTCACGGAGCAACAGGCCGGCTCGCCGGAACTGCTGCCCAGATTCGGGCGCTGGCAGGACCCGATCTGGCGCAGTACGACCATTGCGTTCAGGTAGCCTTGCAGGCTACTGCGCCGTGAGATCCGCGCTGGCGCCTGACCTTCTCGCGCGCCGGGTCCCCACCGATGCCTGCTGTACCGGGAACGCGTTGTTCACACGTCCCAGGTGAGATAGCCAAAGAGACTGCGAGGCGAAAATTCATAGTAGCCGGGGCTATAGCCGGTTACCCAGACGAACGCGTTGGTGACGTTTTGCGCCGACAGACGCACCGTAGCTGCACTGCCAAGGATCGTGAAGCGATAGCGCGCACCCAGCGACAACATGGTGACGGCCGGCGCCTCGATCGCATCATTGATCGCGGCGGGAGTAGCTCCGGCATGCACGAGCGTCACGTCAGCCGAGACGTGCGACCAGCGCCGGAAGTCGTAGTTGGCGTTGAGCACGCCCTGATCACGTCCCTGCCCAAAGGCATTGTGACTCACGCCTTGGGCTGCCAGATCAGAGCCAATGATCACCACGTGGCCGAACAGTGCGCCGGCCGTAATGTGAAGATTACTGACCGGCTCACCCGAGAGTGAGAGCTCCAGGCCACGCGCTCGCTGCACTCCGAGCTGGCGATCGACATCGCCGCTGTCAAAATTGAAGTACGGTTTGGTGATCTCGAAGACACCGGCAATGAGCTTGGTCTTCGGTGTGAGCAGGAAGCGCAGGCCGGCGTCAGTCTGCCAGGTCTGGGCGGCGGGCAGGATGGCGCCGCGATTTCCGGCCGTAGGCGGCGCAACTCCAGAATCCTCGAGTCCCTGCGTGTAGCCGGCATAGCTTGTAACCCACGGCGTGAGTATTGCGGCTACCGAGCCATAGGCGCGCAACGGCTTGTCGCTCAGTCGCGCGCTCGGCTCATCGGCTGAAGTCACCTCTTTGCTATAGCTCTCGTGTTGGACGCCGACAGCCAGATCCCCGTGACCGCTCCAGCGTGCCTGATAGGCGAGCCCCGCGCTCCAGAGTTCTGTGTGGTCGATGGTGCGGGCGCTGTAGCTGAAATCTGGTTCGGCTACCTGCAGCCCCTGGCCGATGTAGGCCGGACCCACATCGAGCACATCAGAGCCCCCGTAGGCGCTCCAAGTGTCTCGACCCCGCGCGAGGAGCACCACATCCTGGTTCCAGCTGCCCAGCGCAAAGTCTCCCGTCAGGCGCACTTCCCCGGAATTGGAGGCGATGCGCTGGTCCGGCGATCCGATCAGATAGTGCTCGGCCAGTCCGTCGGGCTCAGTATTGGCATAGACGTCGGTGTAACCGACCGGATTGTCGGAGAGGGAGCGGAACAGGCCAGCCGTGAGCTTCCAGTGCGGGCTGAGCTTCGCATCGAGCAGGCCACCATAATTCTCCGAAAGGTTGCGGTTCTGCGCCCAGTTCTGGCCGATGTAGCCGCGAGAAATATCGGGCGGCAGATAATCGCCGGCGGTAAAAATCACCGGCATCGTCTGGGCATGGGTGGTCTGAGTCCAGTCGAACAGCGCGCGCAAGCTGACTTTGTCGTTGAGCTTCCACTGTGGCGTGGCCCCGAAGTTCAACACATCGGCGGTATAGCCCGGGTAGCTGCCCACCGGCGTCTGCGAGGTGGTTGTCTGGTAGCTGATCCCGATCGGCAGCTGCAGCGCGCCAGAGATCAATGGCAAACTGCCATCGATGCTCAGGCCATGGCCCTCGAAGGGCCCGGCACTGGCTACGATGCTGGCACTGGGCCTGTCAGTGCCGAGGCTTCGCAGATCGTAGTCGACTATTCCCGTCGGCGCCGGAAAGGCGTAGCCGATTTCACTCAGTCCCACGCGGATCGTAGAGCCTTCGACCACGCGGTTTGACAAACTGCCTTGCTGGTCAAAATACAGGCCATCGATGCGCACATTGCCAGCAATCTGGGGATTGAAGCCCCGGATGCTCCCGGGGCCGTACATCCCAATGGTTTCGAGTCCAAGCGTCAGGCCAAACGCGTCATCCGCCGCCGCCTCGGGATTGTCGGCGGCATGCTGAGCCTGCACCGTCCCCAACGGCGCGCCGCTGATCAACGCAATGAGCAGCCACTGCAGTGCCGTGAGATCGCGCTTTCGTACCGTAAAGTCCGGCATGCCCCGCGCGGCGCGCTGCTCTGCAGGAACAGCGAGGCCCATCTGGTTAAACACCTTGCACGAGTTCATCGGTTGCTGTTTTCGCACGCGTTGCCCCGCATCGAATCAGATTGATAAGGAATCTGCTCGGGTCACAGGATGCCCCTACGACCGTGGGGCGGCAGTTTAGGATCGCAGGCGACCCGAGCCCATGCCGCTCACTGCAGCAAACCTGCAATTGGCTGCAGAGAGGCAACATTTGGGAACG